>Ga0209311_1000028_pt1 | contig 246724 bp, 213 predicted proteins | sample AD_UKC045_MetaG_FD_184417 | JGI IMG/M metagenome (GOLD analysis project Ga0209311, IMG submission 184417) | Active sludge microbial communities of municipal wastewater-treating anaerobic digesters from USA - AD_UKC045_MetaG (SPAdes) (version 2) | ecosystem: Engineered > Bioreactor > Anaerobic...
CGAGTTGTTCAACTAGCTCAGTAGGTAATTGCGGAAAGTCTTTTACAGACTTGTTGTGTGTGGCCATGATAATTTCCTTTATACGTCATTGGTAAAATATCATTTACACAGATTTTTTTACAGACTCAATTTTCAATTAGTTTGATGAAAAAATATGTTTTGTAACTTTTTGTAACTTAACTTTAAAACAAAATAAACAGGGCTAAATTAGCCCTGTTTATTTACCTTAATTCAACTCAACAATTAAGATCGGTATTACCAAGCACGTTTAACAAAGAACCATAGCGTCTCTTGGTTGGTGTCTCGGCCATCATTTGTAACATAAAAACCTTCATTTTTAACATGGAAAGTATCAGTGTAGTAGGCACCAGCACTAAAGCCTTCAATCGGTTTACCAGCACTAGGAATACTAAAGTTTCTGCTCAACCCAATAGCTAAGTCACCTTGTGAACCTGTTAGGTTAGGCGTATGTTGATAACCTACTTTTGCCAACAAATTTAAATCAGCAATTGGTAAAGTGTAGTTAACTTTCAATTCGTTATAGGTAGCCCCATCAGTATCAGATGTTCCATCATTTGTGCCATCTTTAGCAGCGCCATAATAATCTGTAGGGATATAAAAGAAAGTATAAGTTAACCATTTATAGGTCAAACCAATCGAAGCTTCAAATGTGTCTTGCTTGCGGCCGAAGTCACCTGCACTGAAGGAGTTTTCACGATCTGGATAATAGTAATAGTTACCCATTACGTTAAAACCAAAACCATTTTCGAACGTTTTTGCAAAGCCTACATACCAGTCAGTTTCTAGTTTATTACCTCCAGAAAAACCATCACCGTGGCCGGTAAATTCCTTGTCAATATTTGACCACCATGTACCCGCATAAAAACCGCTGCTGTGTGCATAGTCAATGCCGCCTTGCAACGCAGGGCCATCACTTAAAGATACACCGCGGAACATATATTCACTATATAACCCTAAGTTAAAAGTAACAGAGTGTGGTGAAGTTGGTTCTGAAGGTGCTGCCTCGGCCGCAGCTGCAGCTTCTACAGCTGGCGCTGCCTCAGCAGCAGGTGCAGCAGCAGCTTCATCAGCCATTGCGTATGCGCAACTAAATATCATTGGCACTGCAAATAACGCATTAAGTACTTGGTGTTTAGTGCTATTTCTAAAACTAGTCATATTATTTCCTTGTAAAGATGAATAAAAATGTAAATTTCTATGGAAATGATATTGAATTAATTGCAAACAAGGCGCAACCACTTATTCACAAAAACGCAACAATTCAACATAAATACAACAAAATAGCGTGCTAATTTTTGGGGCATTTACTGTAAATTCGCACTGAAACTGTGCGTTAAGTGCCATTAGAATAATAGTAATTATAAAAAATAACTGATATTAAAAAGCTCGAGAGAAAAACACTGCCCTGCGAGCCTTATAAATAAAGGCTAACAGAGCAGCGCCAAAGGTTTACAGTAAGTAATAGTGGTAAACTATAATTTTATTTAGCACAAAACAAAAAGGCTTCCATAGCGGAAGCCTATATAAAAATTGCCAATACTTTTAAATGATTATTTAAATATGGTGCGAAAGGAGAGACTCGAACTCTCACGCCTTGCGGCGCTGGAACCTAAATCCAGTGCGTCTACCAATTCCGCCACTTTCGCAGGTTGTTGAGGGCAAATCAGCCTGTTTCAACGAAGTCGCCATTGTATATCAAGTCAGCATGATGAGAATAGTAAAAAATATAAAAACACGATACTTTTTTCAGAGCGCCTGATAAACGCTGGCAGATTGCACTGATTTAGCTGGCAGATGAAGCCAAGATTGTGCGAGAATGGCGCTTGAGTATGTCATTAACATGAGTGAAGTCAATATTATGCCAAATAGTATCAATGAAAATGAAATTAACCTACTGCGCAAAGAATTAGAGTTGCTGATGCTTGAGCGCCAGTCATTGCTGCGAGTCACGGGCGCGGCAGCTGGCCTGATTGCTGAAATGGATAGCCATGATTTACCCATTTCAACGGTAGAAGCTGCTGACTTATTAGCGACTACAATCAATAAGTTAAGTGAGGAAACTTTACAAGATGCTTTAAGTTCAGTGCATGCTGAAATTGTTGATTAATGTGATTTAATAAGCTTCACCCACGTAACAGGAATTTAGCGCAATTCTTGCTTCATCAAAACTACCTAGAATTTAAGATGATGCTACGTCAACACACAACTCAGGCAATCCCACTGGCGTACAAAAGCCTACGCTTAGTCATCGCTGCTGTTTTATCGGTGCAGTTTATCGGCTGTAGTTTTCAGGAATATGCACCTAAGCCGATTGATACTGCACAAAATGCAGCAAGATTTGACAGCAAATCATTTGAAGACAGTCAGTTTCAACAGTTTTTAATCGCGCAAGGTTATGCGGCTGAGCGCTTGCCGATTAAGCTTTGGCATTTAGAAGACTTAACCTATTGCGCATTGTTTTTTCATCCCAGTTTAGAGGTTGCCCGAGCACAATGGCGCACAGCGCAGCTTGCAGAAAAAGTTGCAGCACAAAAGCCGCTCCCTACTTTAAGCAGCCATTTGGCGCATAGCGATGACCCAGACCCAGAAAAAAAACCTTTTGCGCTCGGCTTGGGTATAGATATTCCGATAGAAGTCGCCAATAAACGTCAGGTGCATATTGAACAGGCGCAGCATTTATCGCAAATTGCCAAACTTGAAATTGCACAAACTGCCTGGCAATTACGTCACCAGCTCGCACAAACGCTGTCAAGTCTTCAATATAATCAACAACAACGCACGGTGTTAACGCAAGAAAAAGCGCTGCGCGAAGCAATTGTGGGTCTCTACCAAAAACGACTCAGTTTGGGCGAAGCCTCTAATATCGAACTAAGCAATGCAACACTACAACTGCAAACCAGTGCAAATGCATTGCTAAGTGCGCAGCAAGCGCAACTGGTTTTACAATCACAACTCGCCAGCCATTTAGGGCTTCCGTTAGCACAAGTCAACAAAATGATGTTGGCACCGATGGATGACCATCGTCAATTGAGCGCAATCCCAACTGATGAAATTCAGGCAACTGCCCTGCTCAACCGCATTGACATCCGCATGGCGCTTGAACGATATGCGGTGGCTGAGGCTAAGTTAAAGCTAGAGATTGCCAACCAATACCCTGACCTTGTCATTAGCCCTGGTTACACTTATGAATTTGGTGACAACGTGTGGTCATTAGGCATTTCAAGTTTACTGAAACTGCTTAATAAAAATACAACCAATATTGCCTCAGCTAGCCAACTACGAGAAGTAGAAGCTGCACAATTTGAAGCATTGCAAACAAAAGTGATTCAAGATGCCGCTACGGCCCATGCGCAACTCACGCAAGCGAATGCTGAACTACAAGATCAGCAACGATTATTAATGCAACAGCAGGCAAACACACAACGTATAGCACGGCAATTTTCTGCGGGTGAAATTGATCGGCTCGCCATCACGTATGCCGAATTAGAGAATGTTGGGGCTGAGAAAGCGGTTGCATTGTCCCGCTATAAACGCAATCAGGCACTAGACCAATTTGAAAACGCCATGCAAAAACCAATCGCAACACAAAGTTTGTTTAATCAGTATCGGGGTGAACTATGAGCCGTAAAGCAATGATGATTATCGGCATACAAGCATTTTTAATTATTGTACTTTTTTGGCTATTGGTGTTTTACGGTAAAGATGAATACGAAGAGCTTGGTGCAGAACTAGATGAAGAAGTTGAAACTCGCTCACTAGTGGCCGAGCACGATAGTAATGACGCCGGTGTCGCAACCCTAGTGCTGCCGGTAGCACTGCAAAAACAGAGTGGTTTGCAATTCACACGGTTACAGGCAACCACGCATCAAGCTTCATCGGCGGCGTTTGGCACTGTGGAATCCATCGACAGCTTAGTTGAGCTTCGTACCCGCTATTTTGCAGCACTTGCTGATGGCAATGTGATTCGTAGCAATATTGCGAGTGCTGAACAGAAGCTGCAACGCTTAAAGCTGCTCAACCAAGACGATAAAAACGTTTCTGACCGTGTGGTGCAAGAAGCGGAAGCCCTGCTCAATAGTGAAAAAGCAAAATTAGGCGCTTCCAGCACGTCAGTCAATGGCATACGCGATAATATTCGGCAACTTTGGGGTTCAACTCTGGCTAACTGGGCCACACAAAATACGCCAAATAATACATTTCAGGGCCTATTGCAACACCGTGATGTGCTACTGAAAGTGACCCTGCCATTTGATGTGGTGCCTGATAAAAACACCATGCTGAACATCACACCGATGGGGGCGGTCAGTCAATTCATACAGGCAAAGTTTATTTCTGAAGCAGCACTTTCTGATAGCACAGTCCAAGGTAAAACTTATTATTACCACGCGCCTGCTGGTAACTTAAGAACCAACATGCGTGTTTCAGCAAGGCTGGAAAAACAAGACAAAGTAACGACCGGCGTGATTGTTCCGCATCAAGCCGTGGTTTGGTACGCAAACCAGGCTTGGGTATATCAAAAAACAGGGACAGAAAAATTTGTTCGCCGATTGATTAACACTGACATTGAAATTGAAAGTGAAGCGATTAGTGGCTGGTATAACACCGCAGAGGTAGCAGAAAATGATGAAGTCGTTGTCAGTGGTGCACAGTTATTGCTGTCTGAAGAATTAAAATACCAAATTCAAAACGAAAACGAGGATTAGATTGTTAAATTTATACTTCGTTACAATGAATACGCACGTAGCAACGCATCGTTTTATCGTCGCGCTACAAAGTGTAATGATCATTAGCACACAAAGGCTGACGTTGCCATGATGTCCGCGTTGGTTCGATTTTCAATACGCTTTCACGGTGTCGTCATTGGCTTGGCATGCCTGTTGGTGGTCTATGGTTTGTATAACTTATCTCGCGCAAATCTGGATGTGTTTCCAGAATTTTCGCCCACGCAAGTCGTTATTCAAACTGAATCACCTGGTTTGTCGTCAAGCTTAGTTGAGCAACTGGTAACACAACCGATTGAAAATACGATTTCCGGTACGGTTGGCGTTGAGTCGATGCGCTCACAATCGATTCCCGGTTTATCCATCATCACGATCATTTTTAATGAAAACACCGATATTTATAAAAATCGTCAAGTCGTTGCTGAACGCTTAGCAACTCTTAGCAATCAATTACCTAAAAATATTGTACCTAATATCACGCCGCTGACTTCTAGCGCCAGTTCGGTGCTAGGCATGGGCATTACTTCAGATAAACGTAGCTTGATGGAACTACGCACCTTGGTGGACTGGACGATACGCCCACATATTATGGCAGTGCCGGGTGTGGCAGATGTAAATGTTTTGGGCGGTGACGTGCGCCAGTTCCAAATTCTAGTGGACCCTAAAAAACTCATTCAGTACAACTTATCAATTCAAGAAGTCTTGGCTGTCACTGCGCGCGTTACTGGCGTGCGCGGTGCAGGATATATTGAAAATAACAATCAGCGCATTTTAATTAACACAGAAGGTCAGGCCAGAAACGCAAACGAATTGGCCATGATGCCAATTTTACATCGCCAAGGTAAAACCGTGCGTTTAAGTGATATTGGTGAAGTTGTGGTCGGTGCAGCTCCCTCTATCAGTGCGGCGGCCATCAATGGCAAGGAAGGGGTGTATTTTTCAGTACAAGGCCAATTGGGGGCCAATACCAAAGCCGTGACTGAAGCGGTTGAAAAAGCCATGCAAGAACTCGAACCCGAGTTAAAAGCACAGCAGATTACGTTTTACCCTGAGCTATTCCGCCCAGCAAATTTTATTGAAACGGCCATTGACGGCGTTAAAACAGACATTTTAATCGGCTCTGTGCTGGTCATCGCCATTTTGTTTTTATTTTTATTTAATGCACGTACCGCATTTATCTCTGCCACGGCCATTCCACTTTCATTGCTGGCAGGCACGATTGTGCTGAGTTATTACGGCATTGGGCTTAACATCATGGTGCTAGGCGGCTTGGCGATTGCGCTGGGTGAAGTGGTTGACGATGCCATTATAGACACAGAAAACATTTTCAGACGGCTACGTGAAAACCGCTTACTGACTAATCCCTTGCCTGCTCACCAAGTTGTTTTTAATGCATCAATGGAAGTGCGTAGCTCTGTGGTCTATGCCACCATTATTGTGGTGCTTGTGTTTCTGCCATTGCTCACGTTATCAGGCGTTGCTGGTAAACTTTTTGCGCCACTCGGCTATGCCTATATCAGCGCAATCGTGGCCTCTTTAGTGGTAGCCCTCACCTTAACCCCTGCCCTTTGCTATTTGTTATTTACACACGGAAAATTAGAAAGTGGTGACCCGCCACTCATTGCCTGGCTGAAAGTACGTTACGAGCGACTTTTAAAACAAATTGAAAAACGCCACATCATGATATTGAGCGTGAGTACGATGATCATAGCGCTTGGCCTTGGCATATTGCCTTTGTTCAAAAGCCAATTTATCCCCAGCCTGCATGAAGGCCACTACATTATGCACATGACGGCGGTCCCCGGCACGTCAGCACAGGAATCTTTACGCATCGGCAAACGCGTTTCTAAGGTGATTGAAAATATTAAAGGTGTGAAATCTGTCACGCAGTGGGTAGGCCGCGCGCCAAATGCGGCAGACACTTTTGGTACGCATTACAGCGAGTTTGAAATTGAGCTGGGGAATGCCTCAGGCCCTGAGCAACGCTACATTCTGAATCGTATTCGTGAGGAACTCGCGGGTGAGGTCGAAGATGAAGATGGCGATGGCATTGCAGAAATTGGCTTTATCGGTGTAAATTTTGCCATCAACACGTTCTTAACCGAACGTATTGAAGAAACCATTTCAGGTTACACCGCCGCCATGGTGATTAACATTCATGGCCAAGATTTAGATGCGCTTGATCGCGATGCACGCGAAGTAGCCGAGCTATTAAGCAGCATTTCAGGTGCCGCAGACATTCAAATTCAATCACCGCCTGGCACCCCAGAGCTCACCATTCGGCTCAGGCCAGAACGCTTGGCCATGTATGGTTTGCAATCGCTTGATGTACTCGAAAACATACAGGCCGCCTACGAGGGCGTGCAGGCAACGCAAATTTACCAAGGTAACCAAGTCACCAGCGTTAATGTGATGTTTACACACAATGTGCGGGATGATTTGCGTGAAATTGGCTTATTACCACTTAAAAATCCTGATGGAAAAATGATACTCCTGAAAGAAGTTGCCAATATCACACAAGAAAATGGCCGCTCAAAAATCTTGCATGCGGGCGCCAAACGCATCCAAACCGTCACCTGCAACATTCAAGACCGCAGCGTGACAAGTTTTGCCGATGAATTAAAAAAACGAATCAATAAAGAGGCAAAACTCACGCCGGGCAACTTTGTGACTTACACGGGCGAAGCTGAAGCCAACGCACAATCGCGTGAAGACCTCATTGTGCATTCGCTGTTAGCCGGTGTGGGAATTTTCTTGATGCTCTACATTGCCTTTGGCCGCCTGCGCAATTTGCTGCTGACGTTTGCCAACCTGCCCTTTGCCTTAATTGGCGGGGTGATTGCCGCCATGTTTACCGGTGGCTGGATTTCGCTTGGCTCATTGGTTGGGTTTGTCACGCTGTTCGGCATTACGCTGCGCAACTCGATTATGATGGTGTCCCATTATCAGCATTTGGTTGATGAAGAACATTGTGTTTGGGGCTTAGAAACCTGCATACGTGGCGCTTCTGAGCGCCTGCCCTCCATTTTAATGACAGCGCTTGTTACCGCGCTCGGTTTGTTGCCACTCGCCATGGGTAGCGGCCAGCCAGGTCGCGAAATTGAAGGGCCGATGGCCACCATTATTGTTGGCGGCTTGGTCACTTCTACCATATTAAACTTGCTGATTCTACCTACCATCATGCTGCACTTCGGTAAGTTTGAAAAACCCATGCAGGTTTAGTTTTTAGGTGTTTTCAAATCCTGTTTTATTCAATTAAACTGCGCTAAAATCCCCCGAGAAAAAAATAATGCCCTGAAAGCCTTTATTGATAAGGCTCTCAGGGCATCGAAAAAGGTTGAGTGTTAAAAACACCTGTTTTGATGGTTTTTAACGCAAAAAAGTCACACCTAAAAAAACGTGACGATTACACCCTAAACTTCATCGTATTTTATATATTTAAAACGCACATCATCATTGGGCGTACCTGTGAGTACCCCACCTTCAAGCGCTGGCTGCCAGCCGATGACCTGCTCAATTTTGTGCGCCAACTCAAAGTCTTTATCGGTAATGCCTTTCGCGTCATGCGTGCAGAGTTTAACAATCACAAACGCATATGACACCGTTAAATCGGGGTGATGCCAGGCCGCTTCAGCCAAATGGCCAATCGTGTTTACCACCATGAGTGTGGCTTTCCAGCCGCTGGTTTTATATTTACGGCGAATCCAGCCGTTTTCTAAAAACCAATGTGGTAATTCTTTGGCTAATTTCTGTTGAACTTCATCATCCGTGTAAGCTTTAATTTTTGTCATTCCATTCTCCTATCAAACTACAGACGTGCTGAGTTGCAGGCCTTTAGCTTGCAATGCGTCGACATTGACGCCTTGTGCAAAGATTGCATAATCTGCTTTATTAACCACCCAAGTTTGGTAACTTTGGCCGTGAATATAGTTGATAAATTGCTTATCAATGAGTTCATCGTCCACCAAATGTTGCAAGCGCGTGGGTGCATTGGTTTGGTAGGCCAACAATGGTTTGGATTTCACCAGTATCAATTGCTCGGCACCGAGTTTATTGGCGAGCCACGCACTGAGGCTGTCAGACGTGATTTCCCAGTTTTTGGGAATCGTGTCATCTGCCAGTACCATTTTACTGGGCAGCCAGACAATGGCACGATGCTGCCAGCCACGCTCTGAAATTTCCAATTCACTGCGCGCTGTCACCAGCGCTGGGTTAAGCCCTGTCAGCAACAAGCCATACTGATCCATCGCTAACAAGGCCAACTGGTGGGCTAACGCATCGCTCATGTTGGTAATCTGCTGCGCTTCACGTACAGCATTGGCAAACAAACCACCGCCTGGCACAATCACCACTTTACCATCACTAAACTTCACTAAAGTCTCAAGCCAGTTTGCCAATTCAGGTGCACCCAGCAAGCTACCGCCTAATTTAACAACCCACATCCCTACTCCAATTTAACATTTGTTAATCCACTTTAAAAAATTGCATCAACCGCAACATGCTTGAAGCTTTATCGAGTGTTTCAATATACTCTTTTTCCATGGTGGAATCTGCCACAATGCCGCCGCCCGCATAAAAACTCACTTCGTTTTGGGTATATACCGCCGTGCGAATGGCAATATTGGTATCCATATTGCCATCAAAGCCAATGTAGCCAATTGCGCCGCAATATAGGCCACGCGGGCTGGGTTCGAGTTCATCAATAATTTGCATGGCACGTAGTTTGGGTGCACCGGTAATTGAGCCACCCGGAAAACAACCGCGCAACAAATCTAGCGCCGATTTACCTTGTGCGAGTTTGCCCGTCACAATACTCACCAAATGATGCACGTTGGCAAAGCTTTGTAGTTGAAATAACTTTTCAGCCTTTACCGAGCCAATTTCGCAGTTTTTGCCAATGTCATTCCGCAGTAAATCGACAATCATCAAATTTTCAGCGCGGTCTTTTAAGCTATTTTGCAGCTCAATTGCTTGTTTAGCATCTTCAATTGCATCATCAGAACGCGGGCGTGTGCCCTTAATTGGCCGTGTTTCAACATGTTGGCCGACCACCTGCAAAAATCGCTCGGGGGATGCAGACAGCACTTCAAGTTGCGGCAACTGCATATAAGCCATAAAGGGTGCGGGGGAAATTTCGCGCAGTTTTTTGTAAGCTAACCAGCCATCGCCTTTTGCCTGTGCTGAAAAACGCTGGGCTAAATTTACCTGATAGCAATCACCCTCTAAAATGTAGTTTTTCACCCTATCAAAAGCGTGCGCATAGCGTGCTTTTGTCATATTAGAAATCACATCCGTTGTCACTTTAAATGCTTCAACCTTTTTAGCACCGCTGGAAGCCTTGTAAAATAAGGCTTCCAGGGCATTAAATTTTTCTCGGGCGTTTTCATGGCAAAAATGTGCGATCAAATGCGCCGTTTTTTGACGATGATCGACCACCACCGCCCAATCATAAATGCCAACCCTTAATTCTGGAATCGCGTCCATTGATTTGGGCGTACTTTGTTTATCTACACTGGGTAGCTTTTCAAAATATAGCGCTAAATCATAGCCAAAATAGCCCACGGCCCCACCTGAAAAAGGACTATCAGTGCTGGCATTTTCTGATGAGATATATTGTGCAAGCGCACTTTTAATGAGCTCAAATGGATTTTCTTCAGAAACTTCTGTTAAACCATTTTCTGTAATTTCAGTCCTTTTACCGTAAGTTACAAAGGTTTTCACAGGAGAAGCCACCAAAATGTCGTATCTTCCATACTGACTACCTGGTTTACCTGTTTGCGGGTTAAGGGCTTGGCCGCTATCGAGCATCATCGGCCAATCCAGATGTGCGATACATTCAAATAGCTTTGCGCTATCGTGGTGGTAAGGAAGTGCTTTTTTTAACATGCCAACCCCAAGCCTGCAACAGCAAACGCAGGAAAGCACACCGCTGCGCTGTTTGTCACCTCCTTTTGATCAGCCGCAATATAATGCGTGACCGAAACGTATTGTAGCCCTAGCCGCTGTGCAAGTTCTGCCGCTAAAAATTCCCCAGCCCCGCAACCAATCACCTGTAAAGATTGCTGATCTTGCAGGCGTGAAATCTGGCGCAACATGGCAAGCTGTAATTGATTCAACTGTGCATTTTTAAAACTGTATGCCAACTGCCGCCACGCGCTGAGTGGCGCATCGGTGGCATCCATGCCCATCATCCGCGCAATGCGTCTTGCGCTGGCTTCCACCGATTTTTCTGCATGATCTGCCGTGTCGCTCATGTTATCGTGCAGCGGCAATTCGCCCGTGAGGGTATACACATCCGCTGTTGTGGCAAAGTGTTCTGCGGCGACATTCACCCAATCACCGTTAAACGGTATTTTTTGCGCAAGCGCCATCAGCGGCGTGCGGACGACTCCTGTATAAACCAGCTCATCGGTTTTTAATCGCGCAGCATCATTAAAGCCCAGCACTTGCGGAGCGTGGCTGTGTAAAATCGCAAGGTCGGTAGTGGTGCTACCAATGTCCACAAACAAAGCCTGTTTTACCTGTTGCGCCAGATATTGCAAGCTCGCCAGCCAGTTCATTGAGGCAATGTCATGCGCATGGTGTTCAACAAGATTTAGCGGTACAAAACCAGCGTTTCCAGCAAAAAATCTGACTTCACCCGTTAATTTTTTCGCGGCCAATTGCGCAATTTGCACCACGCCCGCCTGCCGGTTAGAAAAAATATCTGCCAGTTCACCCGTCATGGTCACAGCATGCTGCGTGGCCTGCATTTCCAGCAATACGTCATCAATAGCCGTTGCAAGTTCATTAAGGCCACGCCATAGCGGGCAATACACTTGCTTGGCTGCCAGCACCTTGCCTGTTGCATCGCGCAGCACAGCTTTAAGGTGTGCGCCGCCAACATCCCAACCAATTACGCTATTGTTTTTCACCATTGAATCTCAACGATATTTTTTTGTATACGCGGCATTTTAAAAGATTCATCACGCTGATTATCGAGAATCAATTTAGCCGCGTTACAGCCTATCGCCTCAGTCAGCGCAACATAACTCGTGGTAAGGCGCGGATTAATATCAATGACATAAATTTTATTTGCTTGCGTGTCGATGATGACGTCCACCCCAACATAGCCCAGCGCATCAGGCAGCTCTTTGGCCAGTTTACGCATGAGTGTTTCAAAACGCTGCCAGTAAGCCACCATGCCGTTGACGGTGATTCCCGTCAGTTTAAACAACTGACCTGTTTGGCAGATATGTTGTTCATTACAGCAAAGTAGCCAGGCTAGCCCACCACCCCCACTTAAATACGCAAAGCTTGCGTTGATGCCTGATTGATAAGGCTGCGCAAAATACAGCAGATAACGCTGGTCTTCTTGCAGCCAATCCCTTAGTGCGGTCAGCGAATCAAACAAGTGGATACCTTCGCACCCTGCCCCGTCTTCAGGTTTTGCCAGCCATTTGGCCACTTTTAACGTGGACATTTCTTCAAAAAAGGCTGGCTGAATCAAGTCTTCACCCGAGTACACGGGTAATGTGTGAATTCCTGCCGCTTGCAAGGTATCAAACGTTAAACTTTTGCTGGTGCCAATCAGCGTGGCATCAAATCCACAGCCTAAAAACTGTGCGCCGTGTTCTTTGTCTTCTTCCGCCAGGCACAGTTCGGTCAACCCTAGCAAAGCGCCATCCGTTTCAGGCGCAATAACCCAGACTAAATCAGCCTGTTTTAGTGCCTTTTTAAAGGTTTTTTTAAAGTCACTGGCAATCACCGGTAAACTTTTACGCGCAAGTGCTGGCTGTGGCAAGCGTGCATCATGCGTCGTGATGAGAGCATATTGCTTCATTTGATTTAAGTCACGCAACAAAGCATCGCGCATTAATGTGCCTTCATGCACCAGAGATTCTGGCAGTGCTTCATCACTTAAACCGCCTCCAGTGATAAACTCACAGACAAATAATTTTTCTTGTTTTTCTTTCATGAGTTTGAAGATGCAAATAATCCCCGTGATTGATTTATTAAATGGCGTTGTGGTACACGCCAAGCGTGGCGAAAGGCAACAATATCAGCCAATTCAATCCAAACTATGTGATTCACACGCACCACTCGCCATTGTCAGCGCTTTGCTCGACAACATGCCGTTTACGCAATTATATATCGCGGACTTAAATGCTATTCAAAAATTAGAGGCGCAATACACGACAAATTACAGTGCCATTGCAGCGATTGCAAAAAAATATCCCCAGATAACGCTGTGGGTCGATGCTGGGATTAGTAACAATACTGAACTGCAGTATTGGCAAAAGTTGAAAGTGCGGCTGGTAATTGCGAGCGAAAACTTTAAAACCATTGCGCAATATCATAGTTTGAACTTGGCTGAAACACCGCATATTTTATCGCTGGATTTTTTTCCGCAAGGCTATGCGGGGCCGCTAGAACTGCTTGCAAATTGTCAGCATTGGCCGCAAGACGTGATTGTGATGTCGCTGGAAAATGTGGGGGCAAATGCAGGCGTTAATACAGCATTATTGATGGAAATAAAAGCACGTGCTCAACAGCACAGCCTTATTGCTGCGGGCGGAATCAGAAATATTGACGATTTAAGAGCGCTCGAGGCATTAGGCATTCAGCAGGCGCTCATGGCCACCGCCCTGCATCAACAACAAATCACTGCGGCACAACTTGCAAAGCTATAAGCACCAAACCCCGATTACAAAGCCCAACTAGCAAGCTGGGCTTTGTACAAGCATAACAATTCACGAATAAGCTCACTCGCGAACACCAAGCGCTTACTTTGCTTGAAACGGGTGTCTGGTTTCCTGATATTTTTCTATAATTGTCTCTAAATTAGGTTCACGATTTACCGCATTCTTAATGGCTTGCTTCATCGCCAAGTAGTTCCATTCCTGCACACGGTCATCCATATCGGCTCTGGCGCTAATATAAACGCCTACACAGATAAAAATATCATCGACTTCGTTTTTTGGGATTGTGCCATCAACCACACAATCCATTACCGCCATGGCAATGCCATGTTGCGCCGGGCCAAACATTTGCACGGCTTGTTTCTCATTCTTGATGGTGACTTTGTTAAACATCACGGTTGCTGGCTTGCAGGGCAAATTAGGGGCAATCAGCGCCAACAAGCCGTTTACCCCCACTTTTTGGTCTGTTAAAGTACGGCAAAATGCTTCTTCAGCAGTGCTGCCGCGCGGCCCCATAATTAAATCAATATGCGCCACATTGCGTAAATCTGGACAATTTTCTAAATTTGGACGATTCTCAATCACCAGCGCCTCACCTACTAACACACGGTCTACGACAGCCATTTTTATTCTCCTTTTTTTGCACGTTTTGTAAGAATAGAGTTAAACGCATACTGCGTATAAGTACGACTGACCAATGTAGTAAAAGTGCAGAATATAAGTGCGCGGTTGCGCTTGCTAAAAGAGCACATCACACTAAAACAGAACGTGAAATCGCTACGAGAAAAAAACGCTGCCCTGCGAGCCTTTATTTATAAGGCTTGCAGGGCAGCGGAAAAGGTTTGGTTAAATAATGAAGGAAATATTCAATGTTTAAGCCGTTGCATATAGGTGTTCGCCCATAGTGCGCAGCCGCTTTATTGAATCTTTTATTGCATTATTTTTTACCTAGCATTACTCTAAATTGGCATGAATTGCACGCATTCCTTCTTCAGTTAAGTCTTTTGCAAAAATCAAATCAGCAATAGCGGCTTCTAAAAAGATAAGGGTTGAAAGCTCAAACTGTGAGCCCATTGGCATCCCTTTAGTGAGCGGGAAGCTATTGTCATTACCGATTTGAATCACTAAATCAGCCACATCCGCCATTGCAGAAGATTTCTTCATTGAAATCACCGCTAATTTTGCACCTACTGATTTCGCTTTTTTCACGAATGGTAATAAAGTTTCGGTACCGCCAGAACCTGAAACCAAAATCAATAAGTCGCCCGCTTTAATGGCTGGCGTCACAACTTCACCCACCATGCTTACGTTGTAACCTGCATGTACCAAGCGCATTGCAAAAAAGCGCGAAACCAATAAAGAACGACCTGCACCGCCAATAAATGTACGGCCTGCACCTTCAACTAATTTTAAAAGTTCTGCTGATTTTGCATTATCAGTTTCAGCCAAAATGCTGGTTAATTTATCTAAAATCAATTTTTGACTACTACTCATGATATTTCCTTATTTAATCGAATGTGATGCAAAAAATTTATGATAAAAAAACCCGACACATTTCTGAGTCGGGTTTTTAATTACTCATCTCAATAATTGCTTATTGATGTCAGGTTTAATTAACCGTGAGCAATTTTTGTGATTTCTGCAGCAGCAGCAGCAGGATCAGCAGCGCCGTAGATTGCAGCACCAGCAACGATGATAGTCGCGCCAGCGTCACGTACTTGAGCAGCTGTTGCAGCTTTAACGCCACCAGCCACTGAAATTTCAACGCCTAAGTTCAAACCAGCAACCAAAGCTAAGTCAGCAAATGGTGTTTGGCCAGCAGCTTGTTGGTCTAAACCAGTGTGCACGCCAATGATGTGTGCGCCAGCAGCAGCAACAGTTTTAGTTACAGCAGCTTTATCAGCAACGTTGATCAAGTCAACTTGTGCTTTTTTGCCGTATTTGTTAGCAACATCGATTACACCTTTGATTGTACCGATATCAGAAATACCTAATACAGTCACGATGTCAGCACCAGCTTTGAAGAATGGCTCAGCTTCGTAGAAACCAGCATCAGCTGTTTTCAAGTCAACTAAGATTTTGTTGTTTGGGAATTTAGCACGCAATACTTCAAGCAATTTGATACCGTTGTGCTTGATGCATGGTGTACCGATTTCTAAGATGTCAACGTGTGGAGCAACCAATGTTGCTAATGCAACTGTGCCGTCAAAATCTAATGAATCTAGTGCCATTTGGGTTAATGCCATGGTGTTTCTCCGTTTAATAGTTATTGGAATGTTACAAATTTATTGCTTATTTAGCGATAAAACTTACTTACTCACACATATTAAAATGTGTTGAATAAAAACTCTAAAACTACAATGCTTGTTGAGACAAGACTGACTACAAAAATGCAGGACACTTATAATAAATGTCCTGCTAGTCTGTGTCAATTCTAAATTAGATGAATGCGCCTTAAAGTTTTTCGCTTAGCGCTGCTTCTAGTTTGTTTTGGTCAGCCACAAAACCACGAATACCTTCAGCTAATTTTTCTGTAGCCATTGGGTCTTGGTTTAATTCAAAGCGGAACTCTTCTTCAGTGAGTTTAGCAGGTGGTGTTTTGTTTGCGCCATTGTCTTTTAACACTTGTACCAAGGTACCTTCAGTAGCGGCCAAATCTTGCAACAAGTTAGGCGAAACGGTTAAGCGGTCACAGCCCGCTAAAGCAATTAACTCACCTGTGTTACGGAATGAAGCACCCATCACTACTGTTTTGTAGCCATGCTCTTTGTAGTATTGGTAAATAGCACGCACTGAAACCACGCCTGGGTCTGTTTCTTGTGTGTATTCTGTTGTTGGGTTTTTTGCTTTGTACCAGTCAAGAATACGGCCCACAAATGGTGAAATCAAGAATACGCCCGCTTCAGCGCAAGCACGTGCCTGACCAAAACCAAATAACAATGTAAGGTTACATTGAATGCCTTCTTTTTCAAGAATCTCACCGGCTTTGATGCCTTCCCAAGTTGAGGCTAATTTAATCAACACGCGGTCTTTGCTCACACCTGACTCTTCGTAAAGTTTGATTAATTTACGGCCTTTGGCCACCATAGCGTCTAAGTTGAAAGACAAACGTGCGTCCACTTCAGTTGAAATACGACCAGGAACAACTTTCGTAATTTCTGCACCAATTAACACGGCTAATTTGTCAGCAGCGTTGTCAATTTGTTGTGCTTTAGTACCACCTTGTGCTTTTGCATAGGCAATCGCAGTTTCAATTAAAGGTGCGTATTGTGGCAATTGGCTTGCTTTTAACACTAATGATGGATTAGTGGTTGCATCCACTGGCTTTACTGCTTTAATCGCTTCAACATCGCCTGTGTCTGCCACAATTGTTGTCATCGCTTTGAGTTGATCTAATAAATTTGCCATACTGCCTCCTGAAAAATAATCGCACTGAAATGTTTTAAAATTTTAGCTTGTAAATTTTTATAAAATTTAGCTGGTGATTATAACTTAAATAAAACTGGTTGTCAGTGCCAGCGCGGCAACTTGCGCCATTTCGTAGCATTATTTACTCTTCAAATTGTGTAGCTACCAGCGGCAGCCTAATGGTAAATGTTGTGCCTTCATTCAACATGCTTTCAACAAAAATACGACCGTGATGTTTTTGAATGGTCACATCCACAAAATATAGGCCTAACCCAGTGCCTACAGGTAATTGGTACTCCCCTTCAACGCGGCTGAAGCGTTTAAACAATTTACTCACTTTTTCTGGCGGGATGCCTGGCCCGGTGTCGGTGATGTTTAACACCATTTCGTCATCCACTTTACTAAGAACAATCTGCACCGCGGTGTTTGGCTGTGAATACTTAATGGCATTGGATAATATGTTGGCAATTGCGCGTTGTAAAAGGCCAAAGTTACCTTGAATCCACATCGGCTCATCACTTAAACTCGCATTGAGCTTGATGTGATTAGATTGCGCAAGGGTGTACGCATCATCCAGCGTTTCTTGCAGTAAGCCATTCACCTGAATATCGCTAAACTTGCTGGTATCCACCATTTCTGCGCGGGAAGATTGCAAAAACTCATCGGCCATATTCAAGGCACGATTGAGCATTTGCGTCACACGCAATGCTGATTTGCTAGAAGTGGCATTTTCTACTTCTTCCAACTGCATAATTGCTGCGGCCAAAGGCGCGCGAATGTCATGTGAAATAAACGCCAGCGTATCTAATCTTTTTTGCTGTGATTCGCGCAAAAATTGCGAAGTAATTTCAACCTTGGCAATGCGTGATTGCATTTCATCGCGCGCTTGAATAGATTCTAAATTTGCCTTTTCAACCCCCAATTGCCCAAGTTCTGCTTGCAACTCTTTTAGGGCATTATCCAAATAAATCTGTGCTGACTCCAGCTTGCGCCAACTCCATATCGGGTAAGTTAGCAATATGGCAATCAATGCGCCTGCTGGTGGCACCCACACATTTAAATATTGCGGTAAGGCAATTGCCACAAAAGTCACGGCAAGGTAGTAGTCCGCCACCAAACATAGCGCTTTAAATGGACTCAATCGAGGTAAAAACAAGAGGGGCAACACTGACAACATCATGACAATGATACAAGTAAGCCAAATGGGTGCATGCTGAATTAAATTGCCACTACGCATGCCGGCAATTGCATTGGCATGAAACTCAACGCCCGGCATGGGTTGCGACAAGGCTGAAACGGGTGTTGGCAGTGCATCCCCTAAACCAGCGGCGGTTGCCCCCACCAGCACGATTTTATCTTTGAAAAAATTAACTGGAAATTGGCCACTCAGCACTTGATGGTACGAAATACGCTGAAAATGTCCTGGTGGGCCTAAAAACTTCACATAGCGCCTATCTTGTGTAAGTAACGCACTGGCAGCGGGCTTAAAATCTACATTGAATAATCCATGATGAACTGGCTGTGGTGCGCTCGATATATTCGCCGGCAACTGCCCTGCCAGCGCCAATACTGCTTGCGAAAAATGTCGTCTTAAATCGTCTTCGGCTGGTTTTCCCGCTAAATCTTCCGCCTGCAAGCCCTCCGCTTTTAAGCCTTCCCAAAGGTAAAAACTGCGGGCAATGCCATCTTCATCTAACGGCACATGTACGCGGCCTAACCCCGCTGCAGATTCAAGCAAATGTGCTGTTGGTTGGCTTAATTTAACTGGCGCACCAAAATATGGCACTTCCAAAAGCATTGGCAGCACCACATTGTCTGCAACTTTAAACGCTTGCGCCAACGCGATATCTGCCTCTGGTTCATTAAGATCAGGCTCTGCAAAAATCACATCAAATCCAATCACTTTGGCATGCGCCCGATGAAGCTTTTCCACCAGCATCGCATGGCGCGTGCGCGACCATGGCCAACGGCCAATCTCACTCAAACTTTTTTCATCAATCGCCACAATCACAATATCTGCCGGTGCAGGCGAAGCAGAAAGATAACGACCTAAATCGTAATGCAGATAATCAAAACGTGTGAACAGCGCACTTAATGTAATCGTCAGCGCAATTACTGACAGCACAAGTGCCGTGAACAAGCGGTCGTCTAATGGCGTTAGTTTTTTAAACATCTCGCGTTAAGCATAATTGTTTTTGAAATTTTTCGAAAGTCATCAGTTTGGCAATTCAACACGAAAGAATGATCAGACAATACTCTACATTGTGGCTAAAAATTTCACGCCTGAAAATCATGTTTTCCAGCCTCAAAATGTACGAGAAAAAAATGATGCTCTGGAAGCCTTTATTTATAAGGCTTCCAGAGCATCAAAAAAGGTTGCAACAAAAAATCAGCTAAAAACAACCATGATGAATGGTTATTTTGCGCTATTGCTAACGTAAAATCTTCCCTACTTTAGAAATCATTTTGTCTTGGGGATTAGCCTTCTGAGGTTGATTTTTCAGCAGATTTGGCGTAGATATCACACGCCAATAATATTCACCTTGCGTGAGTTGCGCGTGCGCAAATGCAGGTGCTAATGTAACCTGTGTCAGGGTCGTCATCGTCTCATATACTTTGTTTTGAAAATCAGCATCTCGGGCGATTTGCAAAGTATAGATTGCATTGTTAGGGTTGGGCGTCCACGCAAAAGTAAGCGACGTATCAGCAATTTGTGTAGCTGCTGTAGGCGCTAATAATTCAAGCGCGGCTAGCGGACGAGCTTTTACAGTAAAGCTATGAACTGCACTTTGTCCTTGTAGCCCGTGCACCTCTTGCGCTCTAAGCCGCAAATAGTATTGGCCATCTGCCAAGTCCGTAATCGCCAATGTTGCATTCTGTTCTGCCTGCGTCACATATTCATGCACAATCTGGGTAAATTCCGGATCGCGCGCGAGCTGGCTTACAAAGGCAACCACCTCAGTTTGCGGCACTAAATTAAACGCCGCATGATTTTTCTCAAACTGTTGTTTAAAACCACTGACATCGGGTGAATCAGGCAACACAATCGGCGGCAAAGGCGCTTGATTTTTTTCAACCACACTGCCGTAACCCTTCGCCAACAACACCTCTTGCCCTGCTGCAGAAAAAGCCACTTGTCCTTCTATGGTTTCTTGTAATGCTATATCGGCACCTGTTGCTACCCTAAACTGCGTGCCACGCACCGCCGCAATGGCCGATGGCGTTTCAATTTGCATTGAGTTACCAATGGTGCGGTTTGGATTCGCTTCAATTTCCGTACGCCCGTTATTGAGTTTTAACAAACTCACAAACGTTTCTTTGCCGGCATATTGATAGCTGGCATGAATTTCAATACTCGAATTTTGCTGCACATCCACCACTGAGCCATCGGCAAAACGTAATTTTGCCACGCTATATTTGCCTGTTTTAAGTTTATCGCCCTGCGTCAAAGCGTCACCCACTTTAATAGCGCGTGGCGTTTGCTGTTGTGCTGAACTGGCCATCACATCACCTGAAGCCACCAACACCTGAACATTCGCAGGCGTTTTTTTAAGCAGCGCTAGCGGAATAATCAACACCTGCCTTGGTTGCAGTTTTTTTGACAGCGGATGCTGATTGTGTGAAGACAGCTTTGCGATGCCTGCGCGCGTTGCAAGGTACTTACGGTATATTAACTCAAATGAATCATTGGGTTTTACCGTGTAATGCCAAGCGGTTTCAGCTGCATGCTCTTCTGCAAAAGCGCTGTAAACGCACATGAGCGAACAGAATACCACCACATAAGTAATAAAATGCTTCATGCTATTGACTGCGTTCAAGACGATACCCTTGCTGATAAATTGAGGTTAATTTCCACCCATATTCAGGGGTTAATTTTAGTTTAGTACGCAAATGGCTCACATGTACATCTACTTTACGTGTTTCAACATCTGAACTCGAGCCCCAAACCACTTGCATTAAGTGTACGCGTGAAAGCAGCGCACCTTCATTTCTTAAAAAGTATAAGGCTAAATCAAACTCTTTGTCGGTCAGCTTCACTTCTTGACCATCAATCGTCACTAAGCGCTGTTGGCTATCTATTTTTAAAGCACCAAATTCACTGACAATATTATTTTTATGTTCTGTACTGGAACGTCTAATCAGTGCATTGATACGAGCAAGCAACACCGGGCGACTTACTGGCTTAACAATATAATCATCTGCACCAGATTCAATGACATGTACGATGTCTTCTTCGTCACTACGTGCAGTCAAAAAAACAATGGGTGGCGCTTTCTTAGATCTAAGCTTAATGCTTCCCATTACATCTAGACCGCTCATATCCGGCATCATAAAGTCAAACAAGCACAAATCGTACTGCGCATCAGAGAAGTTGCGCAAAAAATCCAGGCTCAAAGTGAAGAGTTTAACTTCAAATCCCGCCGAACTTAGCCACTCAATAATCAAACCTGCATAAGTTGAATCATCTTCTAAAAAAGCGATTCTTGCCTTTTTTACCATCTCCAAAATACGCCTACCTTTACTTATGATGTTTTAAATTAACCACTGGCGTACAATTGGCCAATAACCCTTAACCTAGCAGTAATATCACAAATTATGTTTAGGGCACTAAAATTTAACAATTTTTTACATAAAAAATTATCAATAAAAATAGATATTAATATTTTAAATCAACTAGTTGGTTAAATTATGTACCATCAGCGTTGCCACTGTCAAATCTGCACTCGTGCCTGGATTTAGCTTTTGATCTTTTAGCGCAGTATCCCACGCCAACAATTCACTCTGTTGTAGTTTTGGGTTTTCAGATTGCCAGAAAGACGCCTCTCGCAGCTTCGCCTGCATCATCACTTCCGTCGCTATTGTATGGCCATGTTTACGAGCAATATGGGTATCTGGCTGTCGTGCCAAAAAGCCTAAATAAACTGCGGTTGTTGCCCATGCCAGATTTTGGCCTTTGTTATTGAAGTGTTGCCAGCGCTGTAGGCCATCCTGAAAACGCGGAATACCCACATTAAAAATATCCGAAAAATTATGGGAATATTGCCATGCAATGCGGTCATGATTTTCCGCAGCCTGCATCAATGCCAATAGCGTTACCTGTGGCTGAGCATGCACATCATACTGGCTCACTTCACCCAAGCCTGCCGGGTTAGCTAAAACAATTGCGCTTGACGTGTCTTCTGCATCTATAACACTTAAATGATGTAGACAATCTTGTAGCGCGGCCTGCAACGCCTCATGGTTAAAATTTACTTCGCTCTTTAACTGTAAGGCCGCCTGAATCATTGGCGCACATAGTAAAATAATGCCGAGATTGGTATTTAAACCAACCGCCTCTTGCGTTGCTTGCACTGCAGATAAAATACGCTCGCCCACTGTTAAATTGGGCTGTGCAATCACTAAAGCAGACGCCTCAGCGCTCAGTATGAAGTCACTAATCTGCATACCATGACCATCAGAAAAAATATGCACATTTCCTGGCTTGAGGGCTTCAAGCTCAGCCATGCAGGCAAGTTTATAAGCATTGGCAATTTTTTCTGGGGTCATGTTGTGCTAAAAGGTGGTACGATTAAACGATAGTGTGATTAAACAGTAGTGCCATTCAATTGACGCAATAAATCATCAACTAATAATTCAGCAATATTGATTTCACAAACGCTTTGCAAGCCTCGCCATGCGGGAATACTATTGACCTCCAATACTTGCAGTTCGCCTGCTTTGTTACGTATCACATCTACACCACAATAGGCCATATCAAGCGCAATGGCGGCCTGCGTGGCAATGTTCAATACATCCAGGTCAATAATACGCTCACATTTTGCGCCTAACGCCACATTATGCAACCAATGTTCCCCGGTACGACGCATCGCCACCTTTGCCTGATGATTCATGACAAAAACGCGATAATCGTGAGTTGCTTCAACAAAAGTTTGCAGATAAAACACCCCATCTACAAAATTATCCATCGGCAAAGGCCATGGAGTTTTTTGATGTAATAGGCGCACCCCCTGCCCTTGCGAGCCAAATAATGGCTTAATTACAATCTGCGCATGACTTTTTAAGTGTTGCCGGATGGTCTGATGCGCATGTTGACGCGATTCGCACACCCAAGTGGGCGGCGTTGAAATACCTGCCTGTAACAATAAAAAGCTCGTCATGGCTTTATCAACGGTGCGCTCAATGGCATGGGCATCGTTATATACAAACGTGCCCAAGCGTTTTAACAAGTGTAGTACGTTCAGTCTGGTGGTCACTTGTTGCATGCTACCGCCAGCAATACCGCGCACAAATGCGGCTTGCGGAACGCCTTCACATTGAGGAATGCGAATGACAGGCTTTAGTCCCGAAAAATCAAGCAGGCAATCTCTGAGGGAAGCAAAGGTTGAAGAAACACCTCGGGCTGCAAAGGCCAACTTAAGTTGCTCGCCATGCCAACCACCTTGCGTTGCAAGCTCATCCGTAAAAATGATCACTTGCTCGAGAGGTGTTTGAAGTGTTTTAGGATCCATTGACTATTCAATAAATAACATTGAATATGGATTATAACCTTTTAATTTAACTAAAAAATGATTTATTGATGAGTGATTCATTTAACTCACCGCCGGTAAATGTTTTGCCGGTGGCCATATTTTTGATACTCACTTTTGCGGGTGAAAATAATAATGGGTCAATTTGGTAAAAATCCATATTGACTGCTTTGAACACTTCCGCAAAAGGCCTGCCATAATCTTTTGAAGCGCAGCTTGGCAACTCTTGGGATAATTTTTCCGCCTCTTTATCACTCGACTTCACCTGCAACTGCACAAACCCTCCAAAAAGAATCGCATCATTGGTACGACCCATGGCCGTTAAAAAATCACCACTCACAGGTGGAATGGGCGCAGTGCCAGCCCCACTGATAATTTGCGCGAGCGGAAAATGAATCGTGTGTGCCTTATGTAGCGCCACCTCTAACACGCGGCCGACGATTTGCACGGTACCCGCTAAGCTTTTGGTAGGTGTCAGGATAAAAGTTAAGTTTTCAGGTTTAACACGGGTATCTTGTGCGACCTTATTAATCACTTCCATTGGAGGAATCTTTTCAGTTTCAAGCACCAGCATGGTAGCTTCGGCACTATCCTGATAATTTAACTCCTTGAATAAGTCTTCTCTTTGCGCAATTGCACGTGCTGGGCCGCTGCCAAGTGAAAAAAACTTCTCATGCTGCAACGCCCAACCAGCGTATTGGCTACCTAAGCAAGCCAGCACCGGTGTTTGAGAATGCACATCCACCAGCAATGGACAATGCTCGAATTGTTTACTTTTTTTAACGCTTACTTTACCCAAGCCGCCCATGCAAATCTCAGCAATCAACAAACCCGCGCGAATACTGCCCTCAGTCTTAATGCCCGCATCAATAATGGTGCAGCCATTATCTAGTTGCGTCACTTCTATGCCAAAAGACTTGGCACCTTTTATCAATTTTTGTAGCAAAGGCGCTGCTAATGCATTAACGCTGACATGTTGAATATTGGGATGCTGTGCCATTCTTTAAGTCCTTATCAGTATCTTTGCAAATTACGTGCTCTTTAACATACCCAATTGCAACTGCAGTTGTTGCGCCTTTTTCAACACTGCCGCGTGGGCTAATTCAGCATTGCCTGCCCTAGCTTCAACCGTGCAAATGGGCGAATCTTCTGCGATTTGCACAGTGTTTTCCCCAAGCAACGGTTGCGGTAGATCAAACACGCCATCAGGCCACTTGAAATCCGCAGCAATTTCTACTGGTTGGTCTGCATAGAGGATATAGTGCGCCTTCGCCCCCTGCACTTTTGGCAAATCAACCAGCTCGCCAGCGCAAGATTTTAAATGCGCTGTGATTGCATTAGGATACAGTGAAAACGTGGCGCTTAAACGTGGATTAAGCTCTAAAATCCATAGCTTATCAATGCTTAAAATTGCATCTAAACTATTGACACCGCGTAAGCCCAATTGCTGCGTTAATTCCTGCGCCGCAACCTCAAATGAAAGTTTCGCCGCATGTGGTAAATCATATGCACTAACTGCCCCGCCATAACGATAAGGCCAACGGTCACTGGGTGCAAGTAATTGCCGATTAAATCCAAGCCCTTGCGCTATTTCACCATTCGCGATAAACAGCATTGAGATGGGTATTCCGTTAATTTTTTCTTGATAATAATCAACCTGTTGCATTGAGCTTAACAATTGCGCCTGATTGATTACCTCGCTCACATGCAGGCCACCCGTGCCGCCCAAGCGCTTGCCCAGCCATTGGGTTGCGTTAACTGGCATAGTCTTTTGTACCGAAGGATGGCAAATATTTAGCGCATCGAGGCGCTTAAAGAAATCAAACCCTTTTGCTATGCGCATGACCGCTGCATCGTTACCGATGACCCGAATTTTAGATGCAACCCAATCAAGCAACTCTGGCAGTGCATCAAAACAGCTGCCGTACAAAAAACCATCAAACTGTGAAAGTTCGAGGGTTAAAAATACGCGCTTAAAATCTGCCACATCTACTTGAAAATTGTGCAATCGAAACTGGTAGGTATGTTTCGCAATACGTACTGTATCTGCATCAGCAAAGGCATCTAGTGTGACCACTTGATGGCCAGCTTCAACCAGTGCGTGCGCATAGGCACGCGCTGAAAAACTTGCCACAATCAAGGTTAGGGATGGGCTACCCCGTAAATGTTCCGCACTAAACTTTGGCACTCAGGGCGCGCGCCACATCAAAAGCCGCCATAAATTCCAAAAAGTTGGGTTTGGCATTAGGTTGCGCTCTAATCAGCATGGATTCAAGTAATTGCTGCTGCGTTTTATATTTTAAATTTCCAATCGCAAGTGCGCCAATTCCCAGCACAGCCGTGTCTGCAATACGCGCGCCATCCGCGCTTGCCTCCACGCCCTCAGCGCCAGATGGCGCTACCGCATTCACATCGGCAATGACTTTTAAATTGGCAGAACCCGAAAACTGTGAAATCTGAATAACACGAACACCAGCAGCCGCCGTACAAAGCGCAATATCTGATGTTGCCAAAATGGCTTGCTTGCTTGCCTCGGACATTCCATCAACTGCACGCAAAGTGATACCGTAACGTTGATTTAAGTGCTGCGCAATTTGCTGTACATCGGCCAGCGTTCTATGTGCCACCAGCGTCACATCCGCACCTTGCTTGGCTGCAATCACCGCCGCGCAACCAGCCACCGGACCAGTCGCTCCAAAAACGGCAACGTGCTTGCCCTGCAAATCTGTTTGAAAATGCTTTTTAAGATGAACTTCAACCTTAGCCACCATTGCCGCCGCTGTGGTAAACGCGCCAGAAGGGTCTGCAAACACTGAAACCTCAAAAGGGGTAAACATGGATTTTTGAGCGGCTTCAAACATGTCCATGGCAAGATCAATGTCACGCCCGCCAATAAAAATGCCCTCGCGCTTAATGCCCGATGGGCTGCGCGAAAAAATCGCATCCTGTACCAAACCGGTGATTTCATTTAATGTGACGTTTGTGTAAGGCATGATGTTGTCAAAGCCAGCATCAAATGCCATGTTCACGTCAAACGGGCTGGCATTTTTGGCCGCCGTGATTAAATGTAATATCGAAACTTTTTCCATTTCAAAGCACTTTCAACACATGAATAATCAGCTTACTGAATTGCCGGCCATTTAACAATCGATAATCCCAAATTATATGGATAAAAAACCACCATACAACTTGTGAATTTAAACACTAAAACCAGCTTAAAATTCTCCGAGCGAAAAAATATGCTCTGGAAGCCTTGTAAATAAAGGCTCGCAGAGCATCGAAAAAGGTTTGGTGTTAAAAAGCATGTAATTTCCTGTTTTTTTACTAATTAGAAACATCCAAAATTGCACCACGATTTTCGCCCCGTACACACTGAAATGTGAGTGCTTTTTCAGCGCAAAAGTGCGCGATAAGTTTTTCTTTTACTTCATGCGCCTGTGCTTCATTGGCAACAATGGCAAAGCCTGTTGGTCCCCATGAACTTTGCCCAAGGCAATGCACGCCTTGGTTTTCTAAAAACTGCAATACTTGCGCAACTTTAAGACTGGCAAATCGGCCCCCTTGCGCTGGTGCAAAGTAGTCACCTGTTGCTGTTTGTAAGGCACAAATCGCACGGCCAAAACTTGGCAAATCTTCTTCAGCCAACGCGGGTAGCGCTTGCATTAATACTTGTCGGCATAATTGTTCAGAAACTTGAGCTTGTGCGGGTTGTAATTGAAGAAATGCATGATGCTCGTTCTCACCACATAACCCTTGGTGCGAGGCATCATAAATAAGAATAATACGCCAGTTTGTTGGAAAATCGGCCCTTGCTATTACAGGTGGAATTTGCGTTTGCGACCCGCGACCGCCATCCACAATCACGCCCCCTTGTAAAAAGGTACCAATACCAATACCAGAGCGCGCACCGCGTGAAGTAATACTGGCAATTTCAACCGGGGTAAGGTTTAAGTCATACAACGCACTAAACGCCATTCCCACCGCTAACGCCAATTGCGTGCCAGAGCCTAGCCCTGCGTGCGCTGAAATGGCTTGATGAATCACAATCGATGCGCCATAAGAAGCTGGCAACTGGCGCGCATGGATGAGTTGCCTTAACACTTTTTCTGCACGATGCGATTCAGCACCGATTACCTGAAGAGTGTGAGCCTTGCTTGCAGTCAACCGTGTGACGGGTTCGGAAAGCGCCACACCAAGGCTACCAAACTTGCGCCCTAGCTCGCCATTCAAATCAAAAAAACCCAAATGCAGCCTTGCATTTGCACTTACCGTCACACTATCTAGATGAAATTGCTTTGTTGACATAAATCAAAGTCTATCAATAAATTTAAATAATCGCTGAAAATACCGATTTGTTAGCCTCAATAGGCTATCCGACTTCGTGAAGTTCAGCGTGACTTCACTTGTCTATTTTGGCATAATGACTCATAAGAGTTTAAACCATAATTCAAATAAAACTTTAAAACTGATTTTTAATTCCACATGAGCCTGATTACTAGGGTTTGTTCATTTGGGTTTATACATTGCGGTTAGTAGTTAGTTTCAAAGCAAACTTGATTTAAATGTAAGTTTCATTCAGCGCAAATTTAAGGGGTTAGTTATGTCCAGCCATGTCATTCCATTCGAAAACCTACGCAATAGCGACGTGCCTTCAGTTGGCGGTAAAAATGCTTCATTAGGTGAAATGATTTCTCAATTAAACGCAAAAGGCGTGCGTGTGCCAACAGGGTTTGCCACCACTGCCGATGCTTATCGAGAGTTTCTTGCGCAAAATGGTTTAGATAAAAAAATCAACGACTTATTAGACAATCTTAACGCAGATGATACGCAAGCATTAGCAAAATGTGGCACACAAATTCGTGCTTGGATTATGGATGCGCCCTTCCCGGCGGCATTAGATAAAGCCATCGCTGAAAACTATGAAATCCTCATTGCAAAATCGGGCAATGGCGCAACGTTTGCAGTGCGCTCTTCTGCCACGGCTGAAGATTTGCCAGATGCCTCATTTGCTGGTCAGCAAGAATCATTTTTAAACATTCATGGGTTAGATAACATTCTGCATGCCATTAAAGAAGTGTTTGCTTCTTTGTATAACGACCGCGCAATTTCATACCGTGTGCATAAAGGCTTTGTGCATGCGGATGTTGCACTTTCAGCAGGCGTACAACAAATGGTGCGCTCTGATATTGGCTGTGCAGGCGTGATGTTTACCATTGATACTGAATCTGGCTTTAAAGACGTGGTATTCATTACCTCAAGTTACGGCCTAGGTGAAACCGTGGTGCAAGGCGCAGTCAACCCAGATGAATTCTACGTACATAAACCAACTTTGGCGCAAGGAAAACCCTCTATTGTGCGCCGCACCATGGGCTCTAAACTCATTAAAATGGTCTTCAGTGATGCCACACGTGCCGGTAAAAGTACGCACACCATTGATGTGGACGCGGCTGATAGCGACCGCTACTCATTATCCGATGCCGATGTGCTGGAGCTAGCGCGTTACGCGACAACAATTGAAGCGCATTACGGCTGCCCGATGGATATCGAATGGGGTAAAAACGGTGTCGATAACAAACTCTACATTTTGCAAGCCCGTCCAGAAACAGTGAAATCGCAAGAAACACTCAACAACGTTACTGAAACGTTTAAACTGAACAAACATAGCGAAAAACCCCTTGTAGTCGGCCGCGCAGTGACTCAAAAAGTTGGCGTTGGCCCTGTGCGCATCGTACTCGACCCGGCTGAAATGCATTTAGTACAACCAGGTGACGTGCTGGTAGCCGACATGACCGACCCAAACTGGGAACCGGTGATGAAACGTGCTTCTGCACTCGTAACCAACCGTGGCGGTCGCACTTGCCATGCCGCAATTATCGCGCGTGAATTGGGTATTCCTGCGATTGTGGGTGCGGTCAACGCAACCGACGTACTCCGTGAAGGCGAAATCGTTACCGTATCCTGCGCTGAAGGCGAATCAGGCTTTGTTTACCACGGTGCAATTGAATACGAAGTGAACACCCAAGCGCAAGCTGCATTGCCACCTGCCCCATGCAAAATCATGATGAACGTAGGTAATCCTGACATGGCCTTTGGCTTTGCCAAAACGCCAAATGACGGCGTAGGGTTGGCGCGTTTGGAATTTGTGATTAACAATATGGTCGGCATTCACCCGAAAGCAATTTTAAATGCTGAAGCCATGCCAACCGCAATTAAAACCATTATTCAGAACCGTGCACGTGGTTACGCTAGCCCTAAACAATTCTACATTGATAAAGTCGCTGAAGGCGTGGCTACGATTGCGGCTGCATTTTATCCAAAACCGGTGATTGTGCGTACTTCAGACTTTAAATCGAACGAGTACAAAAAATTGGTTGGTGGTGAAATCTACGAGCCAGATGAAGAAAATCCAATGATAGGCTTCCGCGGTGCCGCACGTTACATGGCAGAAGACTTCAAAGAGTGCTTCGCAATGGAATGCGCCGCCATGAAAAAAGTGCGCGATGAAATGGGCTTAACCAATGTGGAATTGATGCTTCCATTCGTGCGTACAATAGATGAAGCCAAGGCGGTAACCGACATCATGGCAGCCAACGGACTTAAACGTGGTCAAAACGGATTACGCCTCATCATGATGTGCGAAATTCCTTCAAATGCGCTGTTAGCGGAAGAATTCTTGCACTATTTTGATGGCTTCTCAATCGGCTCAAACGACCTGACCCAACTCACCTTAGGCATGGACCGTGACTCTGGTATTTTGGCGGATGGTTTTGATGAACGCAACGATGCCGTCAAAGTATTGCTGAAAATGGCCATTAGCACCTGTAACCGCCTAGGCAAATATGTAGGCATTTGTGGTCAAGGCCCATCAGACCACCCAGATTTTGCAGAGTGGTTAGTGGCTGAAGGCATCCAATCCGTGTCGCTCAACCCTGACACAGTGGTCGCCACTTGGCAAAGACTGACTAAAAAGTCATAAATCGCAACCTGATAAATGAGTCATAAGCGTATTCGTTAAGGAAAAGTCGCAATGCAAAAACGTACCGTATTTTTTATATCTGATGGTACTGGCATCACTGCTGGCGCCTTGGGTAAATTACTGGAGCATTTTCCAAGCACCAATTTTACCCAAGTGAGACTCCCCTTTACTGACACGCTTGATAAAATCAAACTAGCGCAAGACGCTATTTTGCATGCCGCAGAAGAAGATGCAAATCGCCCTGTTGTTATCATGTCACTTGGTGATATGGAATTAAGAAATTCGATTAAAAAATCTGATGCTTATTTTATCGACCTGTTTAACACGTTTATTGACCCACTTGGGGTTGAGTTAAAGCAAAAACCTCTGACTGGCGCGGGTATTGCCCACAGCGTGATGGGCACCAAATATAACGACCGTATGGAAGCCGTCAACTTCACACTCAACCACGATGACGGCATGACGAATTCTGGCCTAGAAGAAGCACAAGTGATACTCATCGGCGTATCACGTTGCGGTAAAACACCTACCAGCGTTTATCTCGCCATGCAGTTTGGCATTAAAGCGGCCAACTATCCGCTAATACCAGAAGACTTCGAACGCGGCACCCTACCCGCTGTTTTACATAAACATCTAGATAAAATTTTTGGCCTCACCATCAAACCCGAGCGTTTGCACGCCGTGCGCAACGAACGTCGCGCCGGCAGTTTTTATGCCTCATTAGATAACTGCAAAAAAGAAATTGCCACGGCTGAAAACTTAATGCGTAACGCAGGTATCACATGGGCTGACTCAACCAGTCGTTCTGTAGAAGAACTATCAGCAATCATATTGGAAAAAACCCGTAAACCTTCGAACGCCTAACTAGACAAAATGAAATTTTAGAGAAGCTAATTTCACCATAGAATAAATAATGCTATTACCAGTTGCATTTATTGGGTTTATTAAACCTGAATAAAACTAGTTGAATGAACCGCTGGCGGAGGGGCGACATTCCTAATAGCTCCGCAAGCCATATTACAAGACGCTATCTTGCAGTCTTTAAAAATAATACCCCCAAATATACCCCCTAATTGATTTCTTTAGCCTATTATTGCTTTCAGTTAATAAACTTTTTTTTAGATTTATAAAAAACTGTTATGAGCTTTTATGTCTTACAGAATTTCTTGTTTTTCCAGTTACGTGCAGCTTCTAGCAAATACTCATTTCTTATTTTCAATACAACAGAATCTATAAAACTATCGACACCAGCACCATAGTTAGCAAACAAGTCTAATGCGTCATAAGTAGAAAGCCAAAGTGCGGTAATTTGATGCTCTGGCAATTGACGAGTGAAATACTCAACTTGCTTATCAACATCAATCATATAGATGTCAAACGCAAACGATTGCTCTACTTGCATCTGGTAGCAGATACTATCCCAGAAAGTATAAAGCCCCAGCTCATTATCTTCTGGGAATGTAGTTGGCATACGTCTTAAACTGCGAATAACTTGTTTGCATACAAGTTCGCCAGCTTCAGTACGTACTTTTTTTAGTACATCTTGCTCTAAATCTTCATAGGTTTTCATAGCTGGTGACATTCTGACTAAACACTCCCGCCCATACCCTCAATAAATGTACTAATGAAGTCTTGAATCTTGTCAGCCACACGACCTAGAATAGATTTTCGTTCAAGCACTCTAGGTTGATAACTCAGTGCATCTTTAATTTCTTGTTGCCGTGGCAAGCGGCTTGCAAACTCATAGTTCTGTAATAGCTTTTGCAACTGCTCTGGCTTTATCTGTTCATCTGCACACAGTTGCTCAAAGGCAGTTTGCTTACGCTCAGACCAATATCCCTCAAACGCATTTACAACACTGTCGTTGGCTTGAAGTTTTGGCAGATTCTCTTCGATGAATTTCTCAATGAGTTCACGCTTGCTTCGCAGTTGCACTTCACCTGCCACCAAATCAATAATCTCTTTTTGGCGTTTCTTCGCTTCTTCAGGGTTAAGCTTGCTGAGTGAGGCTAGCAATTGCAGTATGTAAGCTACATTAATTTCATCACGGTGAATCAGGCTTAGCTCAAAATCAATATCATCAAGCACCGAGGCTTTTTCACCTTCAGTTTGTTTTTTCACCTTGTCATACACATCAAGGTATTTACTCTTGTAATCTTCAAAAGATTGTTCAGGTAAATTCAGGTCGTCCTCTTTGAAGTCGGCGAAAGTAGTCAGAATGTTTTTAATCCTGAGCAACTCTCTAAACTTCACCACAAACTCAAGTTGTGCGTTTTCATCGGGGAGCGCATCTACACTTTGCACTGTAGGCACAAGCGCTAACAATGCTTCGGTGGCTTCATTAAACTGCTGAACATAAACTTCATATGGCTCAACCAATACCGTTTCTTTGGCATCTTTGTTCGAGAACAATGCAATCGCTTCATCAGTCGCGGCTTTTAAGTTTCTAAAGCAAACAATGTTGCCCTGTGATTTTCTGTCATTGAGAATGCGATTAGTACGTGAGAATGCTTGCACCAAGCCATGAAACTTGAGGTTCTTATCTACATACAGCGTATTCAAGCGTGGGCTATCAAAGCCAGTCAGGAACATATTCACCACTAGCAATATATCGACTTGACCTTGGCGTACGCGTTTGGCGATGTCTTGATAATAGTTGTAATAGGTTTGGCTGTCTTGGGTTGAATACTTCGTGCCAAACATCGCATTGTAATCATCAATAAATGCATCTAGCTTGTCACGGCTGTAAGGGTTAATTGCACCCTCTGGCATCGGGTTCTCTTCTGGGATTAAGCCATTGGTTAAACCATTGGCATTAGGGTCTTCTTCATTGGCAGCATAACTAAAGATAGTCGCTATCTTGAGTGGGTTCGTTGCACCCGCCTGTTTTTGTTTAAACAGTTCGTAATACTTAATTAAAGTCTGCACACTGTTCACGCAAAACATCGCAGTAAAGTCTGGACGTTTCGTTTTCTGGGCATGATGCGTCAGAATGTAATCGGTGATTTTCTCTAAGCGTTGCGGGCTTTCCAGCAGGGCTTTGGTGTCAATACCTTCTACTTGAATATCAACTTCATTGTCAGTGGCAATATCCAGCTCATTAGCACTGTTCTTCTTGGTGTATTTACCTACATACTCCACCGCAAAGCGTAATACGTTGTCATCTTTAATCGCATCCACAATCACATACTTGTGCAGGCAGTCGCCAAATAGGTCATGGGTGGTTTTGTTAGGTGCTGTCCCGCTTTGTGCGTTATCTGCAAAGATAGGTGTACCCGTAAAGCCAAACATCTGAGCGTTTTTAAAGAATTGTTTGATGTTCTGGTGCGTATCTCCAAACTGGCTACGGTGACATTCATCAAATATGAAGACAAACTTCTTGTCTTGCAGATGCGTCACCTTGTTCAGATAATGCTCTTTCACAATGGCATTATTGAGCTTTTGAATCGTGGTCAGCACAAGTTTAATGCTGTCGTCATTCAGTTGCTTCACCAAGTTACTGGTGTTGGTAGTAGCATCTACACTACCTTTAGCAAAGCCGTTAAATTCTCTGGCAGTTTGGTAGTCTAGGTCTTTTCTATCCACCACAAACACCACTTTATGCACTCTAGGCATACGCTGGATAATTTGGCTAGCCTTGAACGAAGTAAGCGTTTTACCTGAGCCAGTGGTGTGCCAGATATAGGCATTGTCATTGCTGTTCTTTACTCGGTCTATCAAGGCTTCAGCCGCATAGAACTGATAGGGTCTTAGTACCTTAATGATTTGCTCTTCGGTCAGCACCATATAATGCGTAATCATCTTGGCGATATGACAGGGCTTTAAGAACTCACTGCTAAACTCATGCAGGTCTGATAAGCGTTTATTGTCTTTATCTGTCCAGAAGAAAGTCTGCTGAAAGCTTTGTTGCTTGTTGTTGGAGAAATACTTGGTATTCACGCCATTGCTGATAATGAACAACTGCACATACTGAAATAACCCAGCACCTGCATCATAGCTGTCATGTTGATAGCGATTCACCTGATGGAATGCTACTTTAAGTTCTGCACCTCTTCTTTTAAGCTCAATCTGCACCAGCGGCAAACCGTTGATGAGGATGGTTACGTCATAGCGGTTCTTACGCTTGCCGTGGATGGTGATCTGATTAGTTACTTGAAACTCATTCAAGCACCAGTCATCAGAGTTGATAAAGCTGATATAAGCCACTTCATCGTTGTCGCGTCTAAGGGCGAACTTATCACGTAGGATTTTAGCCCTGTCAAACACACCACCTGTGTTGAGATGGTTGAGAATACGGTCAAACTCGTTGTCAGTGAAGCTAATGTCTTTGTTGTGGATTTCCAGTTGGCGCTTGAGATTAGCCAACATAGCGGCTTCATCATCAATCACAACACTGGCATATTCCATGCCGTTGAGTTGGGCGATTAGGGCGGCTTCTAAGGCGTATTCAGATTGCACTGACATGGTTAAACAAACATCTGCTGAAGTAAGCCACTTTTGTATTGCTTCAAGGCTTTGAGTTGCTCTTGAGTGTTGGTAATTTTATCGTCAATGGCAGTTAGGAAATTGGCAATTTTGGTCTGCTCTACAACTGAAGGCAATGTTAATGCTAATTTTTCCATGCCTCCTTTTGTAATGTGGGCCATCGTTGAGCCATTTGACGTTCTTTTCATCTTAGCTGTTATGTCATCTAAAACATAAAAAAGATAATTCTTTGAAAGATTATTGTTATCAGTATCAATCTTCCAAATATGATAATGATAAATTGCCTTTTCACCTTGCCACCATACTGGACCAAAGGTTGCTGACCACATATACAATAAATCACCAGTGTTGCAGTATTGATTTGCTGGTAGCTTAATATTTGAATAATAGTATGTATCACCTGAGCCAGTTAAGTTTTGAAGCCGAATTACTGGTGTACCAGTATCTTCCCACTCAGTTTGCTTATATGCGCGTCCATTAAATAAAGTCGCAACATTACCTAACAAATGTTCCTCCCACTCAGGAAAATCCTCCCCATCATCATCTTTAAAGCGTAGTTCTTGGCTGAAAATCTGTTGCATCACGCCTTTTTTGTATTGGGTTAATAGGTCGTGTTTTTGGGAGAGTTGGGTGATTTTCTCATCAACAGCCGTGAGAAAGTTGGCGATTTTGGTTTGTTCGGCAATTTCCGTTGGGATTGAAAGTTCAATGCTCTTAATATCTTTTATGTAGATATGCTTTACTGTTGTGCCAGAAACCAACTGAATGATTTTATTTTTCTCAAAATTTAGCAAATAACTGATGAATATTGGAGCAAGATTTTTTTTAAGGCGAATAACATTTATGTCACCACCTAAAACTACTCCAGCTTGTAATAAACAACTAGCTTTTGCCAAACCTGCTGGAGTCACATCTGAGCTTGGCATTAAAATATCTCCGTACTCACTGTTAATCGTATTGGTTATATTGGTCTTTGATTTAACGGTTGTAATGATTTCGTGATATGTCGTGAACAGCTCACCGTAATGCACACAGCTAAATTGACCCTTTGTATCAATGTCAGATTTAGATAGGCTACCGCCACGAAAGAAAGTGCCACAACTCTCTAAGTTGGTATCTTCCCACTCAGGAAAATCCTGCCCATCCCCATCTTTAAATCTTAACTGAGGCACACTCATGCTGAATGCCCTTGCACTGCAAAAGGCGGCTCAATGCCCAACTCTTTGCAAAAAGTCGCAATCGTTGCATCCGTAGCCTGACTAGTTTTATCCAACTCAATCAACTGCGCTGAAATCGCACCTAAATCAATCGCGTCTTCTGCCTCAAAGGTATCTACATAGCGTGGGATATTCAGGTTGTAGTCATTGGCTTTAATGCTTTCAATACTCGCTACTTGGCTGTATTTCTCTTCGTCAGTACGTGCCTTGTAGGTATCTACAATCTTTTGAATATGCTCGGGACGTATTACATTTGTAGTTTTAACCTTCTCAAATTGCTGGCTGGCATCTATGAATAAAATGTTGTCTGGATTTTTACGGCATTTCTTGAATACCAAAACACAAGTGGGTATAGATGTAGCAAAGAAGATATTGGCAGGTAAGCCAATCACTGCATCTAGGCAGTTCAATTGCTCAATTAGGTATTGGCGTATATGACCTTCAGCAGCACCACGGAATAACACGCCATGTGGCAATACCACGGCCATGGTGCCTTCTTCTGCCAATTGATAGACCATGTGCTGAACAAATGCCATATCTGCTTTACTGCTCGGTGCCAATTTGCCATACACACTAAAGCGGTCATCGTTCATATGTAGCTGGCTTGCACTCCACTGTGCTGAAAACGGTGGGTTGGCTACAATGGCATCAAACCTTAAATCACGGTGCTGTGGGCGCTCTAGTGTGTCTTCCTGCTTAATGTCAAAATCTGCATAATGCACATCATGCAAAATCATATTCATGCGTGCTAAGTTGTAGGTGGTGCGATTAAGTTCTTGCCCGTAGATTTTATCCACGGTGGTCGCTTCACGTTTTACACGGAGTAATAGCGAGCCACTGCCACAGGTGGGGTCATAAACACTTTTAAGATTCTTATTGTTGGCAGTAACGAGTTTAGCTAATAGGGTAGAGACAGGTTGTGGTGTATAAAACTCACCAGCTTTTTTACCTGCACCACTGGCAAACTCACCTATCAGATATTCATAAGCATCACCTAATACATCTGCCGTTGCATCATTCAGATTGAAGTCAATCTTGTCCAAATGCACCAACACTCTTGCTACAAGGTCATTCTTCTCTTTCTCGGAGTTGCCCAGCTTAGATGAGGTTAAATCCAAATCTTCAAACAGGTTCACGAAGTCATCGGCACTGTTAGTACCTAGTGTGCTTTGCTCAATGTTTTTAAGTATCTTGGTTAGGTCACCCAAAATGAAGTTATGCGTTGCCCCTGCGTTGTTTTCATCATGCTGGTTGCTGCCTTTCATGGCAATTGCATGAAATAGCTCTGAGGGTTTTAAGAAGTAACCTAGTTCATCCAATGCCGCTTCTTCTAATGCCTCGATATAGTCCTGCCCCGTTTTGGTTGCTTCATTGAGTTCTGCAAATTTAATGTTTTCTTGGGCGAGTTCAGCATCTGCAAAGCGTTGGATTTTTTCAGAGAGGTACTTGTAAAAGATGAAGCCTAATATGTAATCCCTAAACTCATCTGCCCCCATCTTGCCACGTAAGGTGTTTGCGATATTCCATAGCTGTTGTTGGAGTTGACGGCGTTGCTCTTCTGACATAATTCAAGTTTCTTTTTGGTTTTTTGTTGAATGTATTATGAAGCAAAAAATAGGTTTTGGGTGTGGAGCTATTAAGCAGTTGTTTTATTCATCAAAAAAGCGTTAATCTAAAAAGTCCGCTAACGACAATTCGTCTTGCGCTTTTACCGCTTCTTCGGCCTCCTCCTGCGTTGCCGAGTCCGACCTCCACGGACTTCCCATTCTTATCATTTCCCCTATGTCCGTTCTGTCCATCAACATTATCGCTAGGTGTTCCGCGCTCTGTGGTTTTTCCATTGCCCTTGCCTCCGCTTCCTCTAGGGTCATTCGTGCCGTTTCCGTTGCGTCCTTCAAGCCATCTTTCTCTATCAGAGTTTCCAGCTTGTCCCTGATTGCCATTCGGTAGCTGTCCTCGTCCGCTATCTTAACCGCTAGCGCATATGGATTACTCTCTGGAACCCACCAATATTCGTTCTGGACTTTTGTAAGCTTGAACATATTTACTCCAAAAAAATAAGCATTGAAAAAGTTAATTTAGTTGCAAAATACTCATTGAATAAATTTAATATAACTATAGCAGTAGAGCATTAGTATTTGAACAGCACTTGAGTGCATGTTTAATAACACTAAACTCACCTAAAAATATCTCATGGTTAGCTATGAATAAATAAATCTATCTACAGCGAACTCATTTCAAATTACAACCTATTCAACATCTGCCGTTGCTCACGCAACACAATGTTCAGTTGCTTACTAAGAAGTTTAACTTTTTGCATCAAACTACCCTTGTACGCATTACGCGATGACTTAGCCTTACCTTCAGGCGTTTTAGGCCCTCTACTGAGCTGCCACGGTTGCCATTGCCTTATCTTCAGGGATTGTTGTTTGCGCTGTTCGTCCGTCCATTTCCTTGCCGCCATGATTCACCTCTAATAGATTGTTTGGTTGATTAATTATTTTCTCCGCGTGCGCGGGTGTATGCGTATTGCTTCGATTAGTAGCGTTATTAACTTGCTGATTGCCATGCGCGATATTGGCTTGTTTGGCGTAAACAATCGGTGGGTTCTTCATGGCTGCCAAAACTTCAATCGTTCTAGCGCACTGTGATTGAGCTTTAAGTGCTAACCGCATATAAGTTTCAGTTGCGCTCAAATGCTCGCCCATATTCAAAACAGCCCTTCTTGCCAGCTCATTAAACATAGTATCAAGCGTCACTGATTGCGCGGTTAAGGTAGCTTCAAGCTCCGTGAGGTCGCCAGCATTTACCTTGCTTGCCTTTTCTTGCATCACACTTATTGTTTCTGTTATATCCGTCACCCCCATAATCTTGCTAAAACTTCGCGCAGTTATCGCGTTTAGGGTGGTGGTAGATATGCTGATTTCTGCTTCAACTTTTTCAATGCTTTCGTATTCATTCCTCGTAATTTGAATGATGTTGGGGTCACGTTTAACGGGTTCAGTCATATTCTTCTTGGTAGTATGTTTATTCATTATTACCTGCCTCACTTTTCAATATATTGATTAAGCCTAATTTATGCGTTCTGATTAAAACCGCTAGATCATCATCAATCCAGCGAGCTTTCTTTACCTCTAACGTATTGCCGTCTAAGCTAAGGGTAAAACCACAACCGCGCATAGCATCTAATAATTCGCTTGCTGTTCGTGGCGTGGTCATCATAAAAACCTCATCGCTTCATCTTCATTACGTGTGTTTGTAATACCCCCTAAAATAGGCATTTTATCCGTAACAACGTCACAACCTAGCATTGGCGTGGCTTTTAGTGTTACCGTTTGAAAATCTGTTACCGTAACAACTTTTCTATCCGTAACACTACTAAGCCCGTCTTTATTGGATTCTAGTAAATTGTTACCTTGTGACGGCAGATTTAGGGGGTCTGTGAGATAACGCTCAAACGCATCTTTGAATTGCTCGCACTCAAAACCTTTTGCAGTTTCATAGCCATTAATGCGGATGGTCTTTGATGCAATACCATAATCTTTAAGCTTGTTTGATAATTGCCGTGGGCTTAACTGTTTACCTCGGTTATAAGTTGCCCATGATTTTTCAGTATCTTCACATAGCGCATTGATTAGCTCGGTCGTAGTTATCTTAATCACTTGCTTAGCTTCAAACACTTCTTGAATATCTGCGAGCAACTCATTAGCACTACTCATAGGCGCTTGCGTTGCACGTGATAGCCTTAACGCTGCGTTCAATGCAGTGTCAGGCCAATGTTCACCTGCAACACTAGCAATCTGCAATAGCGGCTCAAAGTTATCTTGCTCACGGTCACCTAGTGCATCAGGTAAGGCGGGGCGTGCTTGGTTTACTTCACTAACATAGTCATCAGCAAACCTAGCTAACTTACTGGCTAATTTTTCAAACAGCCCAGCTTCAGCACGGCGCAATCTCTCAACAGTTTCACTAGATGTTTTACGGCGTAATTCAAAAACGATAGAACGGCTTGTTACTGTGTCTGCCAGCTTAATTGCATTGATGCCAGCAATGGCTTTCATGCCCCATATATTAAAGGGCTTAGGCTCAAAGTCATCACCCTCACATCTAACAATGATTGATGAATCCCTTGAATAACCCGCATTGAAAATACCGCGTAAAGGCTCGTTATCTTTAAGCACGGTTTCAATTTCATCAATACATAATGTCGGTTTGTACTTTTCAATCGTGCGATATAACGCAGCTGGACTAATTCCACTGGCTTGCAGTGTGCGAGGTGTAAGCCGCCCAATTAATGTGAGTAACAGCGTCTTACCGCAAGCCCTTTCAGGTGCATTGATTAAAGCAAACGGTGCGAATGAAATAACATCAATAAACCAACACGCACCAATCCATAAAGCGGCTGTTTGCGCTTGGTGTTTATCTAAAACAATAAATCTAAGTATCGTGCTAGTGAGTTCGTCTAACAGTTGCGCGGGGTTTATAGCCTCGTGCCACGGCTCAACATCTGCAAAGGGTGAATCGTCTTGCTTTAACTTTTCACGTTCAGCTTTTACCAAGCTATCAAGCGTTTTAACTTGCACTTTTAGCGCTTTGGCTTCGACCGTTCTTATACGGTCATATTCCAGTGGTTTAAGCGTTGCTAGCCGCGCAATCACTACATCATCGGTTTGCGGCAATATCTGAGTATCACCCGCATCTGAATAATCGGTTATAGGCGCTTGCACAACGTCTGTTTTGAGTGGCAGTGCTTCTATTTCGGCTTTTGTGGCGTTGTGACCATGCTTCACATCGAACACTTGCAGCCAATCAACAACGTCACCTTTAACAGGTAGGATAAGTGCGTCAATATCTACTTCACGAACACTCGCCTTTAGTGATTTAAGCTTTTCAGCAACACGTTTAGCGTGTTCACGCCCTGCTGTGTCATTATCAGGCCACACAATTACATTGCGCCCTGCCAGTGGTTGAAAGTCAGCTTTGTCATCACTGGTTGCACCGCCACTTGTGGTTGCTAAAATCTTGAGCCGTGTCAGTGCATCTACGCACTTTTCACCCTCAACAAAATAGACCACGCTGTTTGGATATTTGGCTAGTCGATGTAGATTGTAGAGGGGTGTACCACCTGCAAAAGTAGGCATTGTTTTTACTACCTTACCTTCGGTGTCAACATGGCTGTACGCATAGCCTTTGCTGCCGTCTTTTTTAACGTAACGCTCTTTAGTAAATAGCGTGTTGCCAGCTTCGTCAGCGTAATTGTAAATTGCTCGTTCCATCATTCACCCCCTACCCACGCACCAAGCTCTTTGGCGCTTTGCACAAAACCTCTGCCGTATCTGTGCATGTGAAACGCTAGAATGTCACCACCTCTGGCACCGCACACCATGCAGCGGTAAGCTCCACGTTCAACATTTACTCTGAGGCTTGGCTTTGTATCTTCATGAAAAGGGCAGATAGCATCACGCCAAGCGCCAGTGCCTTTGAGTGTGATGTTTTGAGATTGATAATATTGAATTGCATCAGACAATGCTTTACGTGAAAACTTGCCCGCGTGTTTGGGTTTCGCGTTGATCATGTGATTAACTCCCTATGCTGCGTTAGTTGCAGATATACGGGAATCAATCCATGCTTGAATGTCAGCTTCTAACCAGCCAACTGCACGCGCACCAAGTGAGATATTTTTAGGGAATGTACCAGCACGCATCATTAAATAAATGCTACTGCGAGATAAGCCTGTTAATTCTTTAGCGGCTCTTAAACGTAAAATCTTTTTCATTATTGTTACCTTTCTTGATTAAAAAATCACCAAGTAAGGCGGTATTTGTTTGTCTATTTCTATATCAAAAACGCTAAAGCAATATCGTAAAACTGATATTTTTTTGCTTTGCCTATTGCTTATACCATTAGCAAAATGCTAGCATTGCTTAACTAGCTAAACAAAATGTTTAATCAACTAAGAAAAATTAGCTTGTTACAAACCGAACAAATACCACCTTGAGCGTTTTTATCAGGGTCAGGTAAACAGTGTTGTTCCGTTGAGCCTAACCTTAGACTTGACACCAAGCCTGCAAACATTGGCGTGTTTGCAGGCTTTTCCTTTTGTGGTGAAACAAAAGAAATTCGGCTAAAACCACAAAATCTAGTATTGCGCTTTAAAATTCAAACACAATCTACGACGTGCAATTTATTCCTAAGCTGAATTATAAGCATAATTATATTGTGATAGTCTTTAATTTTAAGATTTTTATCAGTAAATTTGGCATGAGTGAATATGTGACAATATGAGCGATATTGCAATGCAATCGTTGTTGCGAAAATACAACTTTACATCTGCCTTATACCTTTAGCTTTACACCTGTTTAAATGGTAAAACCTTTGCACCTGCTTTGAGTTCGTCTATATAATCCGCCCAATCTTGCATCATGGAAGTGCGTTGTGAGATGTATAGCGCATGATTGTAAGCCGCGCTAACGTCATCACGTGCGCCATGCGCTAACTGAATTTCAATATGCTGGTGGTCGTAGCCTTGTTCGTGTAGTGAGGTTGAAGCTACACCTCTAAAGCCATGTCCAGTCATTTTTCCTTTGTAACCCATACGCTCTAATAGCTTTAATATGGTGTTGTTACTCATGGGTTTTGTGTGATTGTATTGGTTTGGGAATAAGTATTCAGAATAGCTTGATAGTGATTTCAGGTCGTGCAATAGCTCTAAAGCTTGTTTAGAAAGTGGAACAATATGTGGGCTTTTCATTTTCATACGATTAGCAGGTATGCGCCATTGCATAGCCTCAAAATCGAACTCATCCCACTTGGCTTCTATTAATTCAGTAGTGCGAACAAAAGTTAAGGCAATGAGTTTTATGGCAATGCGGGTAACTACGCGGGCTTCACTGTTATCAATAGCTCTTAAAAGCGCTGGCAACTCTCTTATATCAACCCGTGCATAGTTCACCTTTTTACGGGTTTCGATAATATCGCTTGGCCTAATCTCAATAGCAGGGTTTCTAGTAGCCTTACTCTCTTTACCGTGCGCTATAGCGTATCTAAACACTTGGCCTATGGTTTGGTGTGCGCGCTTTGCTATATCCAGCGCCCCGCGCTCAGCAATAGCTTTAATGGCATCTACTATTTCATAAGCTGATATATCTTTTATTGGTCTGTCGCCAATCAATGGGTAAACATCTACTTCTAACCTACGCTTAACATAAGCAGCGTGACGGTCGCTTTTATCTACGTGCCACTTTTGCCACCATTTATCAGCCCATAATTCAAAGGTATTAGTCTTATTAGCTATTTTTTCAGCTTTCTCAGCCTTGTTTAATTCGCTTGGGTCTTTGTCCTTTGCTATATCCTTACGAGCTTTGTCACGCTCTTCACGTGCTTCTAGAAGTGAAACATCGGGATAAGCCCCAAAGCTTAAAACTTTCTCTTTTCCATCTATACGATACTTCATGCGCCACAACTTACCACCCGCAGGAGTTACCAATATATATAAGCCGCCTGAATCACCCTTTTTATAAGGTTTGCTTTTCGGTTTTAAGCCCTTTATTGCCAAGTCATTAAGTGCCATATAATCACCCTTAATCTCAATTTGGGGGTATCTTGTTTGGGGGTATGTTGAAATAACCCCAATAATACCCCCAATTAATTTGGATTGCTTTGGATAATATTATACGGCTTTAAACAGAAAGGCAATAAAAAACCAGCACTTAGGCTGGTTAATTGGACTGCTTCGGATTGCTTTAAACTAGCTGATGGCGGAAGGGGCGGGATTCGAACCCGCGTTAAGTTATTCACCTAAACACGCTTTCCAGGCGTGCGACTTAAACCGCTCATCCACCCTTCCGAGATTTTGTTGCTGGAAACTTGCTCAGTTAAAAGCTTAATTGCCAAATTAAAAATTTGGCAATTAATCAAAAACTTTAATTACTTTTGCTTCACAGGTTAAAGATTTCTAGAACCGGACGCATTATAAAACATATCATTACAATATGCTGAGGGTAAGTCATTTAATTGATGCGTTGTCGCAACAAATTTTTATAGATTATTTTTTTGATGGCGAAGTATGAACGTATCCAAAATGCCTTTACCCTTCACTTCAACACCTGTTCTTGCAGTAAATTCGTAATTTTTTTGTAATAGGCGCTGCGTTTCTTCCGATACTTGAATTTCTCCAAGTAAGCCTGTGCTTTCCATACGGCTTGCCATATTGACTGTATCACCCCATAAATCATAGCTAAATTTTGCACTGCCAATGACCCCTGCCACCACTGGACCGGTATTGATACCAATACGCATATTTAAATTAATACCGTTTGCTTGGGAAACTTCTTTTAATACAGCGTGCATCTCCAGCGCCATATTTGCAATACGTTCAGCATGATCATTACACACGATAGGTGCGCCGGAAATCACCATGTAAGAGTCACCAATGGTTTTAATTTTTTCTACCTGATATTTTTCTGCAAGTTCATCAAATTTTACAAACACTTGTGACAGCAATTCAATTAATTGATTTGGCGTCATTTTTTCAGACATTTGTGTAAAATTAATGAGGTCAGCAAACATCACCGTCACTGAATCATAATGGTCGGCAATGCGCATATCGTTGTCTTTTAGGCGCTTTGCAATCGGTGCTGGCAATATATTCAGCAAGAGCTTTTCTGAGCGCGCTTGTTCTAGTTCTAGTGAATGCAATACACGCTCTTTTTGTGCCTGAAAATAACGTAACACGCCATATAGAATGGATGCCGTGCCAGTGATATTCATTAAGAAAAAGGTATCTTTTACGCCAGTTGGTATTGGCATAGCATTGCCAGCAAAGTAAGGATTGAGCTTCCAAGACACAAAGGCTAAGCCTAAAAACAGCAAAAACCAAGGGGTTGATTGACGTGTGCCCAATATCATCAGCGCACCCACTGGGCAAAGTATAGCCCAGATTGCCACGCCACTGGAGGCTGCAAATCCGCCAATCGCCCACTGCATAAAAAACGGCATTACAAGCAACATGACGAGTTGCGTGAAAGTGAAATATTCAAAACGCTTAAATCGATAAAATAAGAAAAGACTGAAGTATGAAACAACTAGGTAAAAGTAAGGAACTGCTGCAATTAACGCATAGCCTTCACCAAGGCCTGAGAGGGTGAATATCCAAAAGATACAGACTAAACTTTCAGCAATCACCAAAAAAGTTAAAATGGATTTACTTAGTGTTGCAGACGTGGGGTTGGAAAACTTTCTCCAAAAGTCACGCGTAAATATCGACGATGTAGCTAAAGCTTGTGACATATGACCTATCGTAAAAATGAACCGATTTGTAAATCAATTGTTACATATTTTTCAAAAGAATGTTGTAAATTATATGATTTTTCAACTTAGTGATGTTTAAAAGCTTTTGTTTTATGAGCTAAAATGAACAAGGTTTTGGTCGATACTTTGAGTAGCATGTGAAAATAAACAGTTGTTGATTTTTTACTTCAGACTGCCACTTTAAACAGTCACTTTGAAAAATGTCGTACATTCGCATAAATATGTTTTATGTCTTATATGCATTATAGGCTTGATTTGCGCAGCTATTAGGTTTATTGTTGTGTTCAAACTGTGGTGTGCAAGAGTCCAGTATTTATAAGCCTTACAGGGCGATTGTGCTAGTTTTAAATAATAGCAAAAAGTTTCTTTTTAGTGCGGTTTAGCAGGTAGATTTACTATATTAACGATAGAAAAACTAGAGGAGTTAGCATGAGTTTAGAGTTACTAAAAGGCCTTGGTGTAAAAATCCCTTACAAAGCCAAATACGATAATTTTATTGGTGGCAAATGGGTTGCCCCTGTTAAGGGTGAATATTTTGATGTTATCACCCCAATTACGGGTAAGCCTTACACAAAAGCGGCACGTTCCAGTGCTGAAGATGTTGAACTTGCGTTAGATGCTGCCCACGCTGCTGCTGATAAATGGGGTAAAACAGCACCTGCAGAACGCGCAAATTTACTCCTTAAAGTGGCTGATCGCCTTGAACAAAATCTAGAATTAATCGCAACGGCCGAAACTATTGATAACGGTAAACCGATTCGTGAAACTATCAACGCAGATATTCCGTTAGCCATTGACCATTTCCGTTATTTTGCCGGCTGTTTACGCGCGCAAGAAGGCTCGCTCAGTGAGTTAGACGAAACCACTGTGGCTTATCATTTTCATGAGCCTCTCGGCGTTATTGGCCAAATTATCCCTTGGAACTTCCCGATTTTAATGGCGGCCTGGAAACTCGCCCCCGCAATTGCAGCAGGTAATTGCGTGGTAATGAAACCCGCTGAATTTACCCCTATCAGCATTTTAATCATGACAGAAGTCATTGCTGATATTTTACCGCCAGGCGTGATGAACATTGTGAATGGTTACGGCCGTGAAGTTGGCGCACCGTTAGCGAACAGCAAACGTATTGCAAAAATCGCCTTTACTGGCTCAACAGCCACTGGCCGCGTGATTGCACAGGCAGCAGCATCAAATCTCATTCCTGCAACACTAGAATTAGGCGGCAAATCACCTAACGTGTTCTTTGAAGACATTGCCCAATATGACGATGACTTTTTTGATAAAGCCATTGAAGGTTTGGTGCTATTTGCCTTTAACCAAGGTGAAGTTTGTACTTGCCCATCACGTGCCTTGATTCAAGAGTCTGTCTACGACAAATTTATGGAACGCGTGTTACCACGTGTTGCGGCGATTAAACAAGGCAACCCACTTGACCCAAACACCATGATTGGTGCGCAGGCTTCTGAAGATCAGATGAATAAAATCATGGCATACATGGATATTGGTAAGCAAGAAGGTGCAGAATTACTCATTGGTGGTGAGCGCAATGTGTTAGATGGCGCATTGGCAGGCGGCTATTATGTTAAGCCTACCCTATTAAAAGGCCATAACAAAATGCGCGTTTTCCAAGAAGAAATTTTTGGCCCAGTACTCGCTGTGACGACCTTTAAAGATGAAGCGGACGCACTTGCCATTGCCAATGACACTATTTTTGGTCTGGGTTCAGGCGTTTGGAGCCGTAATGGCAACGTTGCCTATCGCATGGGTCGTGGCATCAAGGCTGGTCGTGTTTGGACAAACTGCTACCATGCATACCCAGCACATGCCGCATTTGGTGGTTACAAAGAGTCTGGTATTGGTCGTGAAACACACAAAATGATGCTTGACCATTACCAACAAACCAAAAACCTATTGGTAAGCTACAGCCCTAAAAAGCTTGGCTTCTTCTAATGTTCTAGAGTTTCGCTAAGAGATTAGTGATACTAGAGGCGAGTTTACTCGCCTCTTTCTTTTTGGAGATGAAATCATGGCCGAACGTGTTTCTGCAACACCCAGTGCTAGCGCATTGATTCAACAGTTAATTGCCCAACATGGGCCGATTGTATTTTTTCAATCCGGCGGCTGCTGTGAAGGCAGCGTACCGCTTTGCTTGCCCGCCAATGAATTTAAACCCGGCGCTTCAGATATCAAGTTAGGCGAAATCTGCAAATATGCTACCTATTTTATGAGCGATAGCCATTTTTCGTTTGCTGAAAACATGCACACGATTGTTGATGCGGTGCCGGGTTCCAGTGGCTCATTTTCGCTAGATTGTGGCTCAGGTCTAGCCTTTATTACCCGCGCGCGTTTGTATAGTGATGAAGAGTTAGCCCAATTACCGCCCGTTGAGCGTTGTGGATTTGCTTAGCTAATTTTTGCAAATATTAAGGTGTTTACACGCCAACCCTTTACACCTGCCCTGCAAGCCTTTATTTATAAGGCTCGCAGGGCAAAGTTTTTCTCTCGTAGTAAAAAGTAAGTAAATTTTCATATTTAACCGTCAAAATAGATAGTCAATTAGGGCAAATAAAGTATAATTGCGTTCGGCGGGTCTCCTCGCATTGTAAAGTAGCCAATCTGGTCAGGTGCGGAAGCAAGCAGCCACAACTATTGAGCAAGTGCCGAGGTTAAGGCTCGCCACTTCTTTTTTTCAAATCAAGCAACACCAAATCAGCCGCATTTTTATGCATAAAAGTAGAGACGTTGCCGCGCTTTTAGGCTAAAGTTTCACTCATGTTAAATAAGCATTTTTACCTATGAGCTACCAAGTTCTGGCACGTAAATGGCGACCAAAATCGTTTGATACCTTGGTGGGCCAAGACCATGTAGTGCGTGCGCTCAGCAATGCACTCACGCATAACCGTCTGCATCATGCCTATTTGTTCACCGGCACGCGCGGCGTAGGTAAAACCACCCTCGCCCGCATTTTAGCTAAATCGCTCAATTGTGAAACCGGCATCACGGCAACGCCATGCGGCGTTTGCAACACCTGTACTGAAATTGACAGAGGCCGCTATGTAGACCTCATTGAAGTGGATGCTGCCAGTAACACGCAAGTGGATGCCATGCGCGATTTACTGGATAACGCGCAATACGCACCCACTTCTGGCCGCTTTAAAGTTTATATCATCGACGAAGTGCATATGTTGTCTAAAAGTGCATTTAACGCGATGTTAAAGACGCTGGAAGAGCCACCTGCGCACGTCAAATTCATTCTTGCCACCACTGATCCGCAAAAAGTACCAGTGACGGTGCTTTCGCGCTGTTTGCAGTTTAATTTACGGCAAATGGCTGGCACGTCGATTATCGGCCACCTGCAACATATTCTTACAGAAGAAAATATACCGTTTGAAGCCACCGCGCTGCATTTAATTGCCCGTGCGGCTAATGGCAGTATGCGTGATGCCTTATCGCTGACCGACCAAGCCATTGCTTATGGCAGCCAATCCGTAAATGAAGCAGAAGTTCGCGCCATGCTGGGTGCAATTGACCAGAGTTATTTATACCAAATTTTAAGTGCGCTTATCTCAAATGATGGCAAACGCCTTATCGAACAAGCCAAGCACATGGAAGAACGCAGCATTTCGTTTGAAGCGGCGCTTAATGATTTGGCGCAGCTTCTACATCAAATCAGCGTGGCGCAAACCGTGCCTGATAGCGTGGCCGATGACTTGCCAGAGCGCGCGCAGTTGTTAGCCTTAGCGCAACAATTGCCGGCAGAAACTCTGCAGTTATATTATCAGATTGCCATTCTAGGTCGGCGCGATATCGGTTTGGCGCCAGATGAGTTTGCTGGGTTTACCATGAGCCTGATGCGCATGTTGGCATTTACACCGGTAGAAAACAGCACCCAAAAAACACAAAGCAGACCGCAAGTACCAACTGCAATAAAAGCAACACCAGGGGCAGAAAAACCGTCTTTTTCAGCACCAGAAATAGCCCCGCAGCCAACTGAAGCCATCCAGCCAACAGAACCTTTTGCTGATACTGCCATCAATCAAGATGTGATGGCTCTTGACGGCAACTGGCGTGGTCTGATTGATAAGCTCAAATTAGGCTTAGCACGCAATCTGGCGCTCAACAGCGCGTTATTGAGTTATGACGAACACACGTTGCGGTTTGCTATTCAAGACAAAGATAAAGCGCTACTCAGCCCAATGTATAAAGATAAGTTGAGTTTAGCGCTGGAACAATATTTTGGCAGAAAAATCCGCTTGGAATTCAGTGTAGAAAATCACGTCCAAACGCCAGCCAAACAAGTGGCTGAAGAAAAAGCCATTTCGCAAAGCAACGCAGAATCCGCCATTCATGAAGATGATTTTGTAAAAGCGCTACTAAATGAATTTGGCGCTGAAATTATCCCCAATAGTATTAAACCGATGACACAATAACCCTTCAAAAAACTACAGGAGAAGCAACATGATGAAAGGTGGCATGGGCAATATGTTAAAACAAGCCCAAATGATGCAGGCGAATATGCAAAAAGTGCAAGACCAACTTGCCGCAACCGAAGTAGAAGGCATTGCCAGCAATGGCATGGTAAAGGTGACCATGACCTGTAACAATACCGTCAAACGTGTCGTCATTGCAGATGACGCGATGGATGACAAGGAAACCCTCGAGGATTTGATACTCATTGCCTTAACCGACGCTAAAGCAAAAGCGGAAGCTACATCGCAGCAACATATGGCAGGCGTGGTGCCGGCTGGCTTTAAAATGCCGTTTTAACGTCATTTAACGCATAAGACTACACATCTCACCTCATTTTGCGCCCAACTGACCATCAAAATCCGCAATCGCTCGACCAACTGGTTGAAGCGCTACGCTGCCTACCCGGTGTTGGGCCAAAGTCGGCACTTCGTATGGCGTATCATCTGCTACAGCGCGACCGCACCGGTGCACAAGGCTTAGCAAATGCGCTAAATGGCGCTTTGCAGCGCGTTGGGCATTGCCAGCTGTGCAATACTTTTAGTGAAAGCACGATTTGCCCGCTGTGCGCTTCAAACACACGTGATAAAAATTTATTGTGCGTGGTTGAAATGCCAACCGATTTGATGATGCTAGAACTTACGCATAGTTACAACGGCATGTACTTTGTACTGATGGGTCGGCTTTCACCTTTAGATGGCATCGGCCCGAAAGAAATTAACCTCGATAAACTCATCAAACGCGCGCAGGACGGCGTTGTCAATGAAGTGATTTTAGCCACCAATTACACCAGCGAGGGTGAGGCGACCGCACATTACATCAGCGAACTGCTTAAATCGCGTGGCGTTGCAGTGAGCCGCATCGCACGCGGCCTGCCGATGGGCGGCGAAATTGAATATGTTGATAGCGGCACTTTATCCATGGCGCTGCTTGGGCGAAAATCCTGTTAATACCCGCGTCCGCATTTCTGCAATTAACGTAAAATTGACTTCATCATCTACGGGTAAAATTCACCTATTTTTACGCCAATTTAGCCACAACCTTTTTTGATGCTCTGCGAGCCTTATCAATAAAGGCTTCCAGAGCATTTATTTTTTCTCGTGGAATATCATGGGCATTAAAGGTGATTATTTCGAAGTCAAAAACTGGCGAGTTGCTCACCATTTGTATAACGCACTAAAGTAATTTGAGCACTTCTTCCGGTGCTGATACAAACGCATCTGCGCCCCACTCTGCTGGACGATCAGCCGCATCTAGGTAACCATACATCGCTACCGCAGTTTTCATCTTTGCCGCGCGGCCCGCCTGAATATCACGTTCGGCATCACCAACATACCAGCAATCCTGCGGCTTAATGTTGGTTTGTGCGCACGCCAATAACAAGGTGGCCGGGTGAGGCTTAGGCTCAACGGCATCATCACCACAAACAACGCATGCGGCGCGAGACATTAAACCGATTGATTGCAATAAGGGGACCGTAAAACGGCGCGGCTTATTGGTGACAACGCCCCAATCAAGCGATTGGGCTTCTAGCTGCTTCAATAGCGCTTCAATCCCATCAAACAACACCGGCGCGCGCGCCAGCACTTGGTCATAAAGCGCTAGGTATTCTTCACGCATGCTACTGAACGCGGCATCCTCCGAGGTTAAATTAAAGCCAATGGATAACAATCCGACTGAACCATGCGAAGCATAAGGACGAATCACCTCATGCGGCAAATCCGCCAAACCATGGCGTGCGCGTTGCAAATTCAGGGCGTAACCTAAATCGTGAGCGGTATCAACCAAAGTGCCGTCTAAATCAAACAGCACCATGCGCGTTTGTTGCGGTGAAATTATCGGATTCATGCGTTTTTCACCGCTTGCACCATGTAATTCACACTGACCTCATCAGATAGCGCGTAAATTTTTGTGATTGGGTTGTAAGTCATGCCAGCAGTTGCCTGAACATCAAGCCCACTGGTGCGTATCATGCGCGCTAACTCTGAGGGCTTAATAAATTTTGCATAATCATGTGTGCCATTTGGCAGCATATTCAATACATATTCGGCACCAATCACAGCATAAAGGTATGATTTTGCGTTACGGTTAATGGTTGAAAAAAACACTGTTCCATTCGGTTTTACCAGCGCCGCACAGGCTGCAACGATGCTGGCAGGGTCAGGCACATGTTCCAGCATTTCCATACAAGTGACTACATCAAAGCTTGCAGGTTGAAGGCTGGCTAATTGTTCAACGGCAATATATTGATAATCAACTTTTGCACCGCTTTCTAGCTGGTGTAATTTTGCCACCTTAAGCGCCTTTTCGCCCAAGTCAATTCCGGTCACCGTTGCGCCCTTAAAGTACATCGATTCAGATAAAATGCCGCCGCCGCAGCCAACATCGAGTACACGCTTACCTTTAAGCGGCACTAAACCATCAATCCAGTTTAGCCGCAGCGGGTTGATTTCGTGCAACGGCTTGAATTCACTGTTAATATCCCACCACTTATGGGCTAAATCGCCAAACTTCTGAAGTTCAAGGTCATCTGCGTTATTTAAAGTTTCTGCATTCATCGTTTATGCTGCCTTAATTTTGGTTGCCACGTACTCATGATTTCTTTTAATTCATTCGGTTCAATATTGGCAAAGGCGCCTAAACTATAGCGCAACTCGCCCGCCACCCAGGTATGCGTCACATGTTCGCGCCCACAAACGTAAATTAAATGCGAGATGGGGTCATAACATGGGTTTACATTAAAATCACTTAAATTCACTGCGGTTAAGTCTGCATACTTGCCAACTTCAATGGACCCAATTTTTTCGTCAAGGCCCAGCGCCTGCGCAGCGTGGAGAGTGGCCATGGCCAACACATCATGCGCAGGCAATACTGCCGCATCGCCCGTGCTGCCTTTTGCTAACAATGCACTTAAACGCATTTCGGCAAAAATATCTAATCGATTATTGCTTGCGGCGCCGTCTGTGCCCAAACCAACGGTAACACCTTGTGCCAATAATTGTGTTATAGGCGCAATACCGCTCGCCAACTTTAAGTTTGAAGTGGGGCAATGTGCCACGTAACAACCATGTTCAGCAAGCAAATCTATTTCATGCTTCTGCAAATGCACACAATGGGTTGCAATCAAATTTGGGCCTAACAAGCCTAAATCAGCCAAACGTTGCATTGGCCGCACACCAAAATTGGCCACAGACTGCGCAATTTCATCGAGCGTTTCGTGCAAATGCGTGTGAACGCTCAGCCCCAACTGCTCAGCATAAGTCACCACACTTTCAAATGTTTTATTCGAAACCGTATAGGGTGCGTGCGGTGCGATAGAGGACGTAATGAATAGGTTATTGCGCCAGCCATCATGCGCGGCAAAACCTTTTTGCAGATAATCATCGGCATCATTGGCATACGCTGATGGAAACTCAATCACCACTAAACCAAGGTTGGCGCGCATTCCCGCTTGGTTCACAGCGGCGGCGGCAGACTCAGGGAAAAAATACATGTCGTTAAAGCAAGTGACGCCACCACTCAACATTTCTGCGCAAGCCAACAAAGTGCCATCACGCACAAAACTAGGTGACACCAGTTTTTGTTCCGCAGGCCAAATATGCTGTTGCAACCAAGGCATGAGCGGTAAATCATCTGCCAAGCCACGCATTAAGCTCATGGCCGCATGCGTATGTAAATTAATTAAACCCGGTATCAGTATTTGGTGGTTGAGTTGCACCACTTCGTTCGAAACATACTTGGTGCGCGCAAACTCGGTCGCGCAAATCTCTGTGATTTTTCCAGCCTGAACAATCACAGATTGATTTTCTAACACTGTATTACTAGGAACAACTGGGCATACCCAGCGTGCCTCAATAATGGTGTCAGCGAATATTAAGGAAATAGAAGCATGCATTGTTGCATTATAACGACTAAAATCAGCTCAAAAGTGTTCAGACAAAAAAAACCCCGCATTTGCGGGATTTTTTGTTTAGGGTTTACCTGCTAATTTAAAAGCAGGCTCACCAATTGATACTACTTAGTTGCAACCTACTTCTTTAGTACCTTCAGCGCGGATTTCAACGCGACGGTTAGGTTGTAAGCACTCAATCAATTTCTTCGTTGCTTTGTTGCCTTTGCACTGAACAACCGGCTCTGACTCGCCTTTACCTTCAGCTGAGATGATTGATGAATCAACGCCTTGACCGACTAAGTAATCAGCCACCTGTTTAGCACGACGCTCTGAAAGTTTTTGGTTGTAAGCCTCAGAACCGATACGGTCAGTATGACCAGTTACAATCACTGCTTTGATTTCTGGGTTAGCTTTAATTTTTGCAGCAGCTTCATCTAACGCAGCTTTACCTTCATCTTTAAGAGCCGCTTTATCAAAACCAAACAGTTTTTCAGCGCCTACTGTAATTGTTTCACTAGTTGGTTTGCAAACCACTGGCTCAGGTGCTGGAGCAGGTGCTGGTTCTGGAGCAGCAGCCACTGGTGCTGGTTCTGGTTCAACAGCCGCGACTGGCACAGGTGCTGGGGCACCGAAACGGAATATGCCGCCTAAGTTTAACAGCGTATTGCCAATTGTACCTGAATCACTAGCACCAACTACACCGTTATCAATTTTAACCTTTGCACGACTCCATTGATGACGCAGGTCAGCTTGTAAACCAAAAGAATCGTTAAACAGGTATTGCGCACCCAAACCTACGTTGGCTAACCATGATGTCTTTTTGCCATCAACATCAAAACCTGGGAGGCTGTAATCAACATTGTTACGTGCAGCACCTAAACCAGCCAATAAGAATGGACGGAAATTTTCACGGCTGAACACATACAAAGCATCTAAGCCTAATGTAGTTTGTTTGTAACGACCACCTACACCCGCAATACCAGTATCTTCACTCGCACGGTTGTAGCCAAGGCCACCTTGAATATCCCAGCTTGGGCTTAATTCTTTACCCAATTTAAGAAATGCACCACCACCATTGTTAGCGTCTAAATCGCTGTCAGTGTTCATGTAAGTTGCACCTGGTACTAAATACCATGAACCACGGTACATATCTTCTGCAGAAGCAGCAAATGCTGCCAAACCTAATGTTGTAGCAACCGCTAAGTTGATAATATTCTTTTTCATTCGTTTAACTCCTAATTGATAGACCATCTAAAATCCGTTTACAGCTTTCTACTCCAAGGATTAGAAGAAAGTGCATTTATACAAACTGTATACGCGGATACTACGCACACTCAACGCTTAAGGCAATGCCTGAAAGCAATTAAATTGCGACTTAGCGCCTAGTTTGTTGGTTTTATGCAACAAAATTCCATCGCATTTTGCACTAATCGAATGTTCTCTGAATTTAAGCTGGATTGCCGCTGAAAATTATCACACACCCCACCCCTGAAACCTAAATATGTTGGATTAAGCGCTTTAAGTTTCACCACATCTTGTGCTTTTAATGAACCCGCAAAACCTAGCATCATGTCATTCTTTATGACTTTTTCTGCAAATTCCGCAAGCGCAATAGTTGAGTAATAATTAAACAATGTTTGTCCATTTTTATTGGTGGTATCTAACATCACACCAACAAAACCTGCACGCTGAATAGCTTCAATTAACGCTGCCGAATAGGTGTTTTCGGCAAATAACACTGCGATGATTTTTGCACCTACCTGAGTAATCGGTTGAAGCGCATTCAAACAAGACTGATAATCATCTGCCGCAAAAAAGCCGATTTTTATATAATCAACACCAGTAACCTGCAAGCGCTCAACCTTTTCAACTAGTACCTCTGGCAACATCGGCGCATCGCCAATGGTTGCACTGATGTATGGTGTTGTATTTTCCGTTTGATTTTTAACATACTGCACAATCTCAGTAATCACATCGAATGGCAATGCACCTAATGCACCAGCGTTAGGGTCTTTTAAATCTAGAATTTCCACCTGATGCGTTAAAGCCATTTGCGCTTCTTGCACACTTGTGACACTGATCAGTAATTGCATGATGTTTAAATTGCCAATTTGAGAACTTTTATGCAAGGTTATCGCCGGTTTGTTCTGCATAAAAATTCGTGATTTTATCTATCAACCAATTCCATGCCTGTAGTTCTCGCTCACCTGCGGTTTTATCGATGGCAATTTGCAAATAAGCCATTTCAGATAATACTTTTTCTTTAGGCAGCATATGCAGGCGGCTAACCAGTACAGCTAATTCAATTACAGCTGCTTGTGCGCGATTAAAACCCTGAAAAGGTTGATGATATTGCTCACTCACCACCTGCAAAAATAATTGCGGTCGTTGAACATCGTCTTCAAATGTTTGCAGTTTTAACTCTTTATGTAATAGAACATTTTTTAACCTAAATCCATTAACGATTTCAGTGGCAACTAGATTTAAATCTTGCTGCTTTGTGAGCGCCCCAGCAAATACGCGCACGTCATCCACCACATTCAGCACGGCGCGCTGCGTTGCTAAAATGTTAGCTAGCGTTGTAGAGGGTTTATAGGGTGAAATCACAACCAAGTCACCTTCATAACGCACACCAAATGGTGCTACGTGTGGCTGACCTTCAGCATTAATGGTACTCACAATGACTTCATAAATCATTTTTTGTGCTGCTTTTCTTTGAGAGATAGTTCACGGTGCGACTGCCTTGGCGAATCATTTATATTTTTCAAAACCTCATCCATGCGTGAATTTACCCCCCACATGAGCGCTTCATCTTGCACATAACGTTTATTGAGTTGCCAGGCAATTTGCGCGCGCGCAAGCTCAACCCCTAAATAAAATGCGTGAGAAGCGTCATTTTCCACGCCAAGCTTTGGGTAAAAATTAAAAGGATCCACCGCAACCTGGATGCCATCGCGGTTATAAATATGCACGCCCGCCTCGCTCACCATCACCCTAAAACTCGGGTCTTTAATTTGCATTGCAAGCTCGGCAATCTCGTCTGTATGGTAGGGAAATGGTCGCCTATCATGCAAACCAAGTAAACCATCACTGTAACCGCGTGGTAGACGATTATCTTGTTTGGCTGCATGCATCACGCGCCGCGCAATGTCAGCTTCAGCAATGGCATTGATAGCGTGTGGGCTCACTGAAGTCGCCAACACAGTATTAATATTGAGCTCACTGATGATGCCAAACAGCATCGCGTTAATGCCTGTGGTATCAGCGTCGGTGAGTTCGGTAACATTGCCAACCCCCATCAATATTGCAATGTCAGGGTATTTTTTCCGAAGTTTGTGGTAGCGCACAATCGAATCAGTTAAACCGAAGTGAATCGGATCTAAAATTGGGTCGGCAATAAACGCGCGATTTCGTTTTAAACAGTGTTCTATCGCGCGATAAAGTGAAGCAAGACTACCCTGCTTGGCGGGAATCAATACGGGAGTAGACCGCACTTCATCAGCAATCCATAAAGTTTTTTCAGTGAGGCTTAATAAATAATCCGCACCGGCATTTCCAGCCGCGAGAAGTTCTTCTGGGTTGATTGAATCGACACTGACTTTAAAACCTGCTGACTTTAACGCACATATCGCTTCTGTGAGGTGCAAAAAAGGCCGGTTGGGCAAACAACCCAAATCAATCACATTTGCACCTTGCACCTGAAAACGTTGCGCTTTTACCAGAATTTGTTCTATGCTCAAGTCAGGCGCATCTACAATTTCAGCAAAAATCTGCGTGCTATATTGGCTTAAATCTGTTGCAATACCTTGTTGCCCAAAATATTGCGGCAAATCTTTCAAGTCATTAGGGCCACGCTCAGCAGGAATACCAAACTGGCGATGCAATTGGCTTAAATCACCTTGGCAAAGCCCGGGCAAAATCATTTTATTGGCGTCACCAGTCGTTTTCAGACGACGCGCCACCATTTCTGGCGTCATCAATGCGGCAACTGAAACACCGATTTGCTCAACCCGATATTTAAAGGCTGGTGTGTTTGGATTAGATTGCACTTCTTTGAGTACTTTATGTAGACTTTTTTCGGCTAATTTACCTGTTAAAAAAAGTAAATTTTCAGGCATTTTTTGTATCAACCCTTGAGCGCACCTCTGCAAGCCTTGTAAATAAAGCCTCCTGGAGGCATGAAAAACTCTCGGCGATTTTTGTGTGCTCAAACGTGGCTAATTTTGCAACGTTTTCCAAGTCAATTTTACGCGGAAAAACTTTGACGATATTGTCGCGTGGTGCCACAGATTCCAGTGAAAAATCTTCAGATTCTGGCACCGTGTCGCAGGCAAAAATAATACTTGGCACACGTGTTTTTCCCGCTTGGGCATAAAGATTGGTGACTAAAGAATCAGAAAAACCATACGCCATTTTTGCAATAGTGTTGGATGTGGCAGGCGCAACCACTAAAGTGTGAAATTTACCTTCATAAAACAATTCCACAGGTACACTGCTGGCCGTTTTATCTTGATAGATTTTGTGGCCCATCGCGTCTAACTGCGCCTGATAGCCATATTGTTTGATGATTTCAGCCGCAGCTCTGCTCAAAAAAACGTCCACATTTTTCAGTTGCGCAAGCAGCGCTAACGATTCACTTAAAAAATGCCCAGAACCTGTTATTGCCCATGCTAAGCGTTGTTCGAGCATATTTACCCAGTTTAGTCGTTGCAATGAGCCAAAAAATTATGCAAACGGGTGCTCAATCACGATCGTTTCATCGCGCTCAGGGCCCGTTGAAACAATTGCAACTTTAACACCACAAAGGGCTTCTAACCGCTTAAGATAATGTTGGGCATTTTTAGGTAAACCATCCCAAGTTTTAACGCCAAAAGTGTTTTCTGTCCAGCCTGCAACTGTTTCATAAATCGGCTTGCAACCAGCCACATCGTCTGCACCAATCGGCAGAACATCGATTTTTTTGCCATCTAACTCGTAACCTACACAGATATTGAGTTCTTTAATGCCGTCAAGCACATCAAGCTTGGTAATACATAACCCTGTTAAGCCGTTAATCATGGCAGAGCGACGCAGTGCGGCAGCATCAAACCAGCCACAACGGCGCTTGCGTTTTGTCACGGTACCAATTTCTTGGCCTTTAACAGACATTTGCGTGCCAGGTGCGCCTGCCGTATCAATATCTAATTCGCTTGGAAAAGGGCCGCCGCCCACACGGGTCGTATACGCTTTTGTAATTCCTAATACGTAATGCAGCATATTTGCACCCACGCCGGTGCCTGCAGAAGCTTGTCCTGCAATACAGTTGCTAGATGTCACATACGGATAAGTACCGTGGTCAATATCTAACAGCGCGCCTTGAGCGCCTTCAAACAGTAAATTATCACCACGTGCATTGGCCGCATATAAATCAACCGAAATATCAGAAATCATCGGCTTTAGGGCAACCGCATGCTGCATGCTCGCATCATATTGCTGATTAAAATCAACCGCTTTTGCGCCCAAGTAGTTTGTTAGAACAAAATTATGATAGTCCATTACTTCGCGTAATTTTTCTGCAAATCGCGAAGGGTAGAATAAGTCGTACACACGCAATGCACGGCGCGACACTTTGTCTTCATAAGTGGGGCCAATGCCCTTACCCGTCGTTCCGATTTTCACGGCACGCTTAGCTTCACGCGCAGTATCCAGCGCAATATGGTGGCTTAAAATAAGCGGGCAGCCAGAGCTTACTTTTAAGCGGCTTTTAACTTCTAGTCCATCTTTTTCCAGCGCTGCAATTTCATTTAACAAATGACCTGCGTCTAGCACCACGCCATTGCCGATATAACAATTAATGCCAGAGCGCACAATTCCAGAAGGCACGAGATTGAGCTTGTAAACACGTTGCGCATCACCTTGGCCTACAACCAAAGTGTGTCCAGCATTATGCCCGCCTTGAAAACGCACCACACCTTGCGCATGGTCAGTCAACCAATCAACGATTTTACCTTTACCTTCATCGCCCCATTGCGTACCAATGACGACTACATTTTTTGCTACTGAATTTTTGGCCATAATATGTTACTTATTTTGTATGAAAATTAACTATTGATTTAATTGATAAACTCAATCACCCATTCGCCCGCGCACAATACCAGCTCTCTGTCACAATTGAGTTCTATCACGTTATTGACGGCATCTGGTAATGCTTGAATGACAATTTCACCACTGTCTCTTAAGGTGTCAATTTTAGCGGCTAAATCGACATTCATTTCTGATGGTGCCAGGATGGCTTTAGGTAGGGTTGCCGGTGACAAAGCTGTCGCAACACCGCGCAAATCTAGACTAAATCCAGTTGCAGGTCGCGCACGCCCAAAGGCAACGCCTACTTCATCATACCGACCGCCCAAAGCCAGCGGTCCCTTGTAGCCTTGCGCATAAGCTGCAAATACAACACCGCTGTGGTAATGATAGCCACGTAATTCGCTTAAATCAAAGCCAACGGAAACGTTTAAAGGCACTAAGGCCTGACTAATTTGAGCCAAACTTTGCAATGCGGTCTGAATTGCAGGTGTGTTCGGAAGCACGCGCGCGGCCTGTTCCAGCACGCGCCTATCGCCATTAAGCGTTGTTAAATGAATAAGTGACTCTTTAATCTTGCCATCCAGCCCTTTGGCTAATTCAGCCACAGCAGATTGGTCTTTACTTTGGAGTGCTTGATATAAAGCTTGCTCGAGATTTGCATCAATATTGCCTGCTTGCACCAAGCTTTCAAAAATACCCACATGGCTAAAATCGATGTGAATACCATCAATATGAATGGCATGTAGTGCTTTAATGAGTAGCCGCTGAATTTCAATATCGCTTTCAACGCCGGCATGGCCATATAACTCTGCGCCAACTTGCAACGGTTCACGCGTTTGGGCTAAACCATCTGGTTTAGTACGCAATACACTACCTGCATAACATAGCCTTGTCACACCCTGATGATTTAACAAATGCGCATCAATACGTGCAGCTTGCGGCGTCATATCAGCACGCACACCCATCAACCGGCCGCTAAGTTGATCAACCACTTTAAACGTGGCCAAGTCTAAATCGTGTCCCGCGCCGGTGATGAGTGATTCCATGTATTCCATCATCGGCGGAATTACGTACTGGTAGCCATGCACTTTAAATAAATCGAGCAAGGTTCTACGTAGTGCTTCTATGCGTGCAGCCTCAGCAGGGAGCACGTCTTCTAGGTATTCCGGGAGTAACCAATTACGCATTTTTATCTACTTAATACTTTATTTACTTAACCATATGATAAGTAATCCGCCTACCACCGACATTAATCCGACAAAGCGTAATTGCCCATCTTTAAATTCTATCAACCGTTTAAAAGTATCACGCCATGCTTGTGGTAACAATAAAGGCATCAATCCTTCTAGCACCAGCATCAACCCTAACGCCAATAAAAATGTACTCTTCACTTGAGAAATCTTTGAAATTTAAACCAAGCTTATTTCTTCGCAGGGTTTCGCATATATTTAAAGAAGTCGGAATTTGGATCTAACACCATGACATCACTTTTATTCTTGAAGCTATTTTTATAGGCTTCCTGGCTACGGTAAAACGCGTAGAACTCAGGATTACGGCTATATGATTGATTGTATATCTCACCAGCTTTAGCATCACCCTCACCTTTGGTTTTTTGTGCTTCACGATATGCTTCGGCAATAATCACTTCACGCTGTTTATCTGCATCGGCACGAATTTTCTCAGATGCGGCTGAACCTTCTGAGCGCAATTGGTTGGCTAAGCGTTTCCGCTCGGCAATCATACGATCATAAACCGATTTGCTGATATCTTCTGAGTAATCCACACGTTTCAAACGTACATCCACCACTTCAATGCCGATCTGACGTGCCTCAGTATCAGCGGATTTGCGCAAGTTTTTCATAATCACTTCACGCTCGCCTGCAATCACTTCTCTGACGGTACGTTTACCAAACTCACTACGCAAACCAGCATTCACCACTTTAGAAAGCCTATCTTCAGCAGCAGTCTCACCGCCCTCTTTAACTGAAACATAGTATTTAGCAGGGTCAATAATGCGCCACTTTACAAAAGAATCTACCAGCATATATTTATTCTCACTGGTAATAAATTTAGCTGGCTGCTCCCAATCTAGAGTCACAATACGGTTATCAAAGCGCTTAATGTCATCAATAAAAGGTACTTTAAAATACAGCCCTGGTGATTTTTTTACTGAGACAATTTCACCCAGACGTTTTACCACTACAAATTGAGCTTGATCAACCGTATAAGCCGAGGTCATCAAAAACAACAGTGCAACTAAAGCTGTTACCAATATATTTGTTAAATTTTTCATAGCGAATCCCTATCGTCCTTCTCTATCACGGCTACGAAATGCATCTCTCGTACGATCTGCCGTTGCGGCAGCTTCAGGCGCCACTGCCGCTTGTGGGTTTAAAGACTGCATTGATTGAGATTGTTGTGGTACAGCATTGTCAGCGCTCATGAGTTTATCAAGCGGAAGGTACATCAGGCTACCTGCTTTTTGATCAATCACCACTTTACTTACACTAGATAATATTTGCTCTTGTGCATCTAAAAACAGACGTTGACGAGTCACCTCGGGTGCATTGTTGTATTGCGCCAAGATTTGGTCAAATCGGCTTGCGTTACCCTTGGCTTCGCTTTCAATTTTAAGTTTGTAACCAGCAGCTTCTGCAAGTAATCTTGAAGCCGTACCACGCGCTTTTGGAATGACATCATTCGCATAAGCTTGGCCTTCGTTAATTTGACGTTGATTGTCCTGATTGGCGCGGTTAACGTCTTCAAACGCTTCTTGCACTTGCTCTGGCGGTTGTGCGCTTTGTAATGACACGCTGATGATTTTGACCCCTGTTTTATAGCTGTCTAAAATTGCCTGCATCCTGTCTGAGGTATCTTGAATGCCTTTTTGCAGCAAATCATCTAATTTATTTTTACCCACAATCTCACGAATAGCTGTTTCTGCAGCAGACATCACAGCATCATCTGTTGAACGGTTGTTAAACAAATAGTCGGTCGCATTTTTTAGGTTATATTGCACAGCAAACTGCAAATCAATGATGTTTTCATCTTCGGTGAGCATCAGCGCTTCTTTAGGCTGCTTCACTTTGATGCCGCTGCCTTCACCGCTGCTACGATAACCCACTTCTAACCGACGCACTTGCTCCATATTAACCACTGTTACTTTTTCAATTGGATACGGTAGGTGCCAGCGAGGTCCTGGCTCGGTCGTATCTTCCGCCATTTTACCAAAGCGCTGTACCACGCCCTTTGAGCCAGAATCCACCAAGTAAAAGCCGCTTGCCAACCAAATCAGTAACAAAATAGCTAAAATCGGCAATACAGGCACACTCACATTGCCGCCTTTTGGTATTCTGGATTGGCCGTTGGATTGATTGCCATTGCCACCGCCGCCAAATAAGCCATTGATTTTACGGCTTAAATCGCGCATTACTTGGTCTAGGTCTGGGGGACCTTCGTTATTTTGTGCTTTCCATCCTGGAAATTTAATCATTCAAAACTCCATAAAAACAAACTTAATTTATTTCAGTGCCAAGCAATATCTACACACCAACCAACGATATTCTTAATTCAAAATTCTAAATTCAAACCAATATTCTTTTTCAAAGTTTGTTGCGTAAACCAACCTAAAACTAAAGTCACACGTACGCACTTTCTTCTGTGTTTTTTCTCTGCAAAAATTGGTAGTGTTCTGCCATCGCCAAGCGTAATAAATCCATTCCTTCTCCAGTTTTAGCAGAGACATGAATGGTGTTAATTCTACCATATTCATCGCGCGTTATTTCTGGCAATAGCCCCACGCGATCAATTTGATTATGTATCAAAATTTGCGGTACATTGGCCGCGCCAATTTCTAACAGTACTTTATTGACTTGTGCTATTTGCTCATCACGGTTACTACTCGCAGTATCGACCACATGAAGCAACAAATCTGCCTGCGCCGCTTCTTCCAAAGTAGCGCCGAACGCTTCAACTAGGGCATGTGGTAAATGTTTAATAAAACCAACCGTATCTGAAATAACCACTGAGCCACAATCCGGTATAAAAATCTTATGCGTGGTGGTATCCAGTGTTGCAAACAACTGGTCTGCCACATAAATATCTGCTTTTGTGAGGCGATTAAATAGCGTTGATTTGCCTGCATTGGTGTAACCAACCAACGACACCGTCATGACGCTTGACCGCTTACGTGCACGTCGCTGCATGCCACGCTGCGCTTTAAGTTTTATGAGTTTTTCACGTAGTTGTTTTACGCGAACGCGCAACATCCGACGATCGAGTTCCAACTGCGTTTCACCCGGACCACCGCGCACCCCAATACCGCCTTTTTGACGTTCGAGATGGGTCCAGCCACGTACTAAGCGCGTCGATAAGTGCTCAAGTTGCGCGAGCTCGACCTGTAGCTTACCTTCATGGCTTTGCGCACGTTGACTGAAAATATCAAGAATCAAGCCGGTTCTATCCACCACGCGGGCTTCAAGCAAGCGCTCAAGATTGCGTTGCTGGGATGGTGACAGGTCATGGTTGAAGACAGCAATATTTGCTTCACTAGCCTGCATCATCAGCTTTAATTCATCGGCTTTGCCCGAACCGATAAAATATTTAGCATCAGGCACATTGCGCTTTGATTCTATTGTGCCTCGAATAGCCAAACCAGCCGTCATACTGAGTTGACGGAGTTCATTTAGGCTTTCTTCGTAATCATGATCACCAAAATCAACGCTCACCAAAATTGCAGCTTCAAAGCCACTTGGCCTTTCAAATAAATCTTTCAAGGTTAATTAAACCCAATCTTTAAATTTATTTGCTACCACTTAGGCATTATCTTCAGATAAGCCAATATTGACCATGCGCGCAGGGACAATCGTGGAAATTGCATGTTTGTACACCATTTGCGTTACTGTGTTCTTGAGCAAAATGACATACTGATCGAATGAATCCACCTGACCTTGCAACTTAATACCATTTACAAGGTAGATAGAAACAGCGACATGCTCTTTGCGTAATGCGTTTAGAAATGGGTCTTGTAACATTTGCCCTTTTTGGTTCATGACTTTCTCCTATTACTTGGAGTTAAATTAAATGGTTATAGCTTGCGCTACAGTGTAGATGTTACTCTTATTGAGACGTAGAACAACCAGTTTCGTTCTGTTTGGTAAAAATTTTTGTCACCCTTACCTGTTTCAAGAAATACGCATCGCAGTTATATTATGGTGCCATCACTTCACGCTTTCAATGGCACTTCGTATTTATTTTTTGGCGTGCTTAAAATTAAATCCATCCTTAAGATGACAATCGCGCAATGGTCTCATCGCGCCCTAATATTGCCATGATTGCATCAATACTAGGCGACTGCGCTCCACCAGTAATTAACACACGAAGCGGCATCGCGACCTTTGGAAACTTTAACGCATGGCTCGCCACGGTCTGCGCTATCAGCGCATGAATCGCCTCAGTCGTCCACTCCACTTCAGCAAGTTGGGCGGTCAAACCAGCAAGTACTGACAATATATCTTCTGTCACATGCTTGGCTTTAGCTTCAGCATCTACTTGAGGTTTGCTATAAAAATAGGCAACACTCTGAGCGAGTTCATTTAAGGTATTCGCACGATCACGATACAGCGAAATTGCATCTGTTAAATTTGGCGTTGCCGTTACATGAACGCCTTGTTGCGCCAAGCGTGCAGCAATATCTTTAGCCAATTCAGTTAAATCAGCCAATTTGATATAGTGATTATTTAACCAGTTTAATTTTTCTGTATTAAATTGCGCGGCTGATGCCGTAATGTGGTTTAAATCAAACCAATCACAAAATTGCGCCATTGAGAACACTTCGTCATCGCCATGACTCCAGCCCAGTCGCGCCAAGTAGTTTAATACTGCTTCAGGTAAATAACCGTCTTCGTGATACTGCATGACGCTTACCGCACCGTGTCGCTTAGAAAGCTTTTGCCCATCACTGCCCAAAATCATGGATAAATGCGCGTATTGCGGTAGCTGAATGGCTGTGTCAATTTCAGCCAGCGCTTTCAACATGTTGATTTGGCGTGGGGTATTGTTGACGTGATCATCGCCCCGAATGACTTGCGTAATCCCCATATCGCTGTCATCCACTACCACACAAAAATTATAGGTCGGTGTGCCATCCGCACGTGCAATAATTAAATCATCCAGCTCACTATTGGCAATTTCAATGCGGCCTTTCACCAAATCATCCCACACCACAACGCCATCCACCGGGTTTTTAAAGCGAATCACCGGTTGAATATCTTTGGGGGGTGTTGGCAGTGTTTTGCCTGCTTCTGGCCGCCATTTACCATCGTAACGCGGCTTTTGCTTATTAGCCATTTGCTGCTCACGTAACGCTTCTAGCTCTTCGCGACTGGAATAACAGTAATAGGCACTGCCAGCATCCAGCATTGTTTGAATAACCTGCTTGTATCTCTCCATACGTTGCATTTGGTAATACGGACCTTCATCGTAATCTAAACCAAGCCATTGCATACCATCCAAAATCGCTTGAACGGCTTCAGGGGTGCTACGCGCAACGTCCGTATCTTCAATACGTAAAATAAATGTTCCGCCATGCTTTTTGGCAAACGCCCATGAAAATAACGCGGTGCGAGCACCGCCTATATGAAGAAAACCAGTGGGACTAGGGGCAAAACGGGTACGAACGGTCATATGAAGTGTTTTTTGTCAAAGATGTCGATATTTTATCATGCCAATAAATATCGCTAAAAAGTAATTACGATTTTATTTAACGCACACTGCCTGAGCTCTTAAGCACCAACTCTAGGTTATCCGCCTTATTTGGCGCCATGCAAGGCAACATTAGCCTGCCATCAAACTTAAAGCACAATGCCAATTTAGAATTGGCACACTATTTGCAGTTAGCTAACCAAAGCTTTCGTTAAAGCATCAAAAAATACCGAATCGTGAGATTCAAATATAGAGAAAAAAGGTATCGCAATGCAACTGTTTAAAAAAATTATTGATTACTCAACCAAGCTCCTTGCTAACCACGAGTTACCATGGGCGCATGAAATTGACACGCTAGAAGATTTAGCAGCGATTGAACTTACAACCGCGCGACTGACGGAAGACCTGAAAAATGGTGTATATCAAGACCACCAGCATCTTGAGGCATTTTTTGCAATGGATGAAAAAACGCACCCAATCGCCAAGCGAATCACCGAGGATTACCTTGAAACGGATTTTGTAGATATTGACCATGAAGAGCGTATTGCCAATGCTGCGTTTTTATATCATCGTGAAATTTTTGCCACGTATCTGGCACTATTAAGAAACCCTGCACCTGTTGAGCACCTTGTGCTGCACACCATGTTGCTACGCGCAATGAACACTGCAACGGCGATGGTGAAATGGCGCTTTTACAAGTTTCAAAGTGCGCCGGCCAATATTTGGCTACAAATTTCAAAACTCTACAAAGTTGCAGAAAAACATTTTCTGCAAAATGAAGCTATGGCCATTTATTTTGACCCAACCAGTGCTGAACAAAAATTGACGACCATTTCATCTATGTACATTCAAGCTTGCATGTTGGGGTCGTTAGAGGGGTTAAGCTTTAAATCGCAGCAAATTGAATTAGCGCATAAAATTCTTGATTTTTGGGCCGCTAAAGTCAGCATAGACCGTGATTACGATTCACAAAAATATTTTTTCTATGTTGATACAGGCAGTAACACACCTGCCAAACGTATTCGTAAATTTAAACCCACCGAGCATTGCCGCTACTGGTCGCTTGACGGCATCAACTCAAAAGTCGAGCTGTGCCTCTCATTGCTAGAATTTAATATTGCGCCTAAACAAGAAAAGATTAAAGAAATTGTCAACAGCAAATATGCGCTCATCACTTTAGGCGCACTGCAGGCAGAGTGGTCACGCATTGACCCTTCACGCCAACGCAGAAGCCTTGAGCGTGTTAAAACTGAAAAAGCTGCCAACACCACTTTTGGTTTTGAAGAAACCTGCGACCGCATCAGACATTATGAAAGTATTTCGGAACACAAAGTTGCTGAGCCTAAGGGCGCAGAGATTATCTTGACTGAAAAAGACACAAACCATGAATCTATCAAGGGGCGTGGTGCCAACATTATTTACGTTGATTTAGGTGCTGGGCAATCGAATATTGTGGATGAAAGCCTGCGTGGATTTGGCTTGCTGGTACGCAAACAAGCCAGTGAATTGAGTATCGGCATGATGATTGGTGTATCGGCCAAAGAAAAAAGCCATGACATTAAAGTTGGCGTGATTCGTAACATTAAGCCTGTGGCAGGTAACCAGTTTCATCTTGGTATTGAATTACTCAGCCGTGCCGCATTTTGCGCAAAAGCTGAAAATGTCAGCCGTCAGTTAATTAACACCACTTCGGCTAACCAGCTAAACGACACCATTTCAGGCTTTAGCAATGACTTTACCCGCTTTACCTGCTTGTTCTTACCAAAAGAGTTTTCTGTCTCTAAACAAGAAACGCTGATTGTGCCGCGCTATCAGTACAACAGAAAAGATGCGTTCAAAATTAACATTGCAGGACACGACATGCTCGTACGCTTAACGGACAGTTTTGAACAGCATGAAAACTGGGTCCGGGTGGCCTTCACAAAAGCGTATTAAAAAGCCATATTATCTCCCGAGAGAAAAACGCTGCCCTGCGAGCCTTATAAATAAAGGCTTGCAGAGCATCTCAAAAGGTTTGTGTGTTTTTCAATATAAAATTACATGATTTAACATCGGTTCAATACGTGATAAGTCTGTACCAAATAGTTAAAATTTTTGGTGAGATTCGCTTAAAATTTAACGTGCATTTTGCTTGGCAATATCAGCAGAAGTTTTAGGATTATTCACCTCATATTCCAGCGAAGTGCCCTTAAAAGTGATGGCTGGCTGCACCTGATTAGCTGACTCAGTATTCTGAATACGCGGATTTTGGCGCGCCCTCACTTGCGTTAATACTGCCTTTGAGCAGCTATTTTCAATAAAATCAGCACGAATAAGTTGATGATTTTTGCTATCCAAAAATAAACTATTAGCATCGCCCGAGTTTCGATTACTGCTGGCAATCAATTGGCTACCAGTAGGCAGGGTCGTTTTATCCACTTTTAACACATGCGTTTGCGCGCTCAGGCCGCAAAAACTAAATTTACCTGCAACATCGGTAATCAAATAGGTACCGTCTTCTAAGTAAATACGCACATTGGGTATGCCCAACTCCTTTGAGTCTTGTCGCTGATTGTGGTTACAATCCACATACACTTTGCCAGCCACGCAGCTCTCGTTCGCCGCGACTTGTACAGATGCCAGTGCGCAAAAAACAGCCACCCATAACGCGTGAGATATCATACAAAATGCTTGGCGCTTAATGTCCATTGGGTTGTGCATCTAAATTTGTCATCTCATTCAATTTTGCTATGTTCATCATGTTTTAACCTGCCTGAATAGTGTACACCAACCAGCTAAAAGCAAAACACTTGTTCAACTAAGCGACTAACGATAATATGCACGTAACACATCGATGATGTAAGCGCTTTAGGAGGCTTTGTGCAAATTCAAACTGGCGAAATATACGGTAAACAAACGGCGGCTAAATTTGTCATGTACAACGTGCTTAAAGTCAGCAAATCGGTTGTTACTTTACAAAACATTGACAATCCGCTTAGCCTGTTTGAAACCACCGCGCAAAAACTTCTGAGTTCTGGTTATATTCGTATTAGCCAAACACCGTATATTGATTTAGTTTCAACAACCCCAAAAAAACGTAAAGCTGCCAAAAAACCGACGCGCTGCCCGCTGACTTATGATTTCTTAGAAGCCCGTGCAGATAGTGAAAGACCTGCACAAATATTAACAGATTTGTTTAACTAAATATTTTATCTTATTGTTTAGTAATAATATTGTTTGTTTTGTCTGGCGCATTCCAGCCGCCACCCAATGCTTTAAATAGCGCAACAGAGGCCAGCAACCTTGACTGTCGACTTTGAATAAAAGCGATTGAAGTTTCGTTATAAACACGTTGGGCATCCAGCACATCTAAATAAGCAGAATAGCCAGATTGATAACGATTTTCGGCAACTTCAAGCGCTTTTTTAGCAGATTGCTGGCTCGCATTTAAGGCAGTTTCACGTGCGGTATGTTGTCGCAAATCAACCAAGGCATCGTTCACCTCTCTAAAAGCGTTTTGAACAGCGCCTTCATAACTTGCCAAGGCTTGCTTTTGTTTGGCGCTAGCCTGATCTACGCGCGCGTTACGTTTGCCAGAATCAAATATCGGCAAATATAAACTCAAGCCGCCTGTCCAAATTCTAGAAGCCGATTTCAGCACATCTGCCAGTTCCATACTTTCACCACCAAAAATCGCTGTCAATGAAATTGTAGGATACAAAGCGGCCTTGGCTACGCCAATATTTGCGTTTTCCGCTACCATTTGCGCTTCAGCCTGTGCAACATCGGGCCGCGCTTCAAGCAAGCTCGAAGGCAAACCCGCAGGTGGCGTTGGTGGAACGGGTAACTGCTGAACATCTCCCACTTGTGCAAGCGTTAAGTTCAAATTGCCGGTCAAGACTGCCAGTTGATGGTGACTTTGTGCCCGTAATCGCGTTAATTCTGCCAATTGTGCACTCAAAATTGCACTGGCTGCTTCTGCCTGATGCACTTCTAAAATGGAAGCAACACCACCTTCTAAGCGACGTTTTGTAAGCGCTAAACTTTCATCCCGTGTTTTTAGGTTCGCTTGGGTGACGCTGATTTGTGACGCTAAGCTACGTAGCGTTAAATAATTGCTGGCCACCAAGCCTGTAAGTGAAAGCGCAACCGTGTCTTTTGCGTATTGACTCGCCAGCACCTGCGCACGTACCGATTCTTTGGCACGAATCAACTTGCCCCAAAAATCAATTTCAAAGCTTGTGCCTAATTGCGCCCGATAGAGATTACGCGGGTTATTTGAAACTTCATTGGCACCCGATTCAGTCACGCGTGAACGGTTGGCCGCTCCATTTAAATCCACTTGGGGCAATGATGCCGCGCCAATCTCATTGGCTAACGCATTGGCTTCTTCAATACGCGCTACGGCTAATTTAATATTGCTATTGTTTACTAATGCTTGACCAACCAAATCATTCAATATTGGGTCTTGATAATGTGTCCACCAATTTTCCGCTATCGTTTGGCTGACTTGACTCACCCCCTCAGCATAAGTCGCAGGCAGAGAAACTTCTGGACGCTGATAATCTGGCCCTACCGTTTTACAACCCGCCATCAGCACAGCAACCACTGACAAGCCAATGAGGCGCAACTTCAACCTTGGATGATTGTTACTTTGATTGCAAATCATCACACCGTCTCCTGCGATTTTAATTCGGTTTCAATTTGGCCATGATGCCGTACATGCTTGCCTGACAACCAAGTAAAAAAGAGTGGTATAAATATCGTTGCCACAAAGGTGGCTAAAATCATGCCGCCAAATACCCCGGTACCCATTGATTGGCGTGCCGCAGCCCCGGCACCCGTGGCAATAACCAACGGCACAATACCCAACACAAAAGCCATTGAGGTCATGACAATCGGCCTAAACCGTAATCGTGCAGCTTCAAGCGCAGCCTCTGCCACTGGCATACCCTCTTCCATTTTTTGACTGGCAAACTCTACAATTAAAATCGCATTTTTGGCGGCCAATCCAATTAAAGTGATGAGCCCAATTTGAAAGTAAATATCATTAGGCATACCGCGCAGTAATACCGCCAAAAAAGCCCCTGCCAGCGCAAATGGCACGGCCATAATCACCGCCAATGGCAAAGCCCATGTTTCAAACTGTGCCGCTAAAATTAGAAACACCATGATGATGGCAAAACCAAAAGCAAACATGGCGGCTGACCCAGTACGCTTTTCTTGATACGCTTGCGCAGTCCATGCAATTTGATAGCCTTCAGGCAAGTTTGCTTCCGCAATACGCTCAACCGTTTGAATGGCATCACCCGAACTCACGCCACTCGCACCGCTACCAAACACTTTTGCAGAAAGTAAGCCGTTATAACGCTCAAGTTGTTCTGCCCCAACAATATTCGTTACTTTACTCAATGCAGAGAGTGGAATCATATTGCCGGCAGGATTTTCAGCAGTAGGCTGGCTACGCACATACACTTTGCCTAAATCTTCAGGCTGCATACGATATTGTTGTTCAGCTTGCAATTGCACACGATAAGTACGGCCATTTCGGTTAAAGTCATTCACGTAAAATGAACCCATCGTACTTTGCAACGTGGCATAAATATCTGAGATTCTTACCTTTTGTGAGAGCGCTTTTGCTTCATCTACTTCAATTAACAGTTGCGGCACGGTCGGCCGAAAAAAAGTATTCAAACCCGTTAAGTTTTTATCTGCCGTCAATGCTTCAATAAAACGATTGGTCACTTCAGCTAACTTAATTGGGTCGGTATCTAATTTACTTTGCACATACACTTCAAAACCGCCTGCTGAGCCCAAACCGCGAATAGCCGGTGGATTCACTGCAAAGGCAATGCCGTCGGGTTGGCTCATGCCGATGCCAAATAATTTACCGACAATATCATCTGCTGTTGCAGTGCGGTCTTGCCAATCTTTAAGTCTAACAAACATGGTGGCAGCATTGGTTTTATTCGCCCCTGTCAGCAACTCTAAGCCGTTCACGGCAAACTCATGTGCCACGGCATCGTCTTGATGAATCGTTGCGCGAATATTTTCTGTGGTTTTTGTGGTGCGGCTAAGCGTTGCGCCATTGGGCATCACTACAATTGTCACCACGTAACCTTGGTCTTCGGCTGGCACAAAACTGCCAGGCACCTTCATGACTAACAAAATCACGGTTGCAACAATACCCAAAAACGCAATGGCACCAATGATTTTATGTTTAAGCGTGACACCAACGGTATGCGTATAAAAATGTGTGAACCGCGTAAACGATTGGTTAAATTTAGTAAAAAACCAATTTTCTCCATGGGATTTTTTTAAAATCATGGCACAAAGGGCTGGCGTTAAAGTAAGCGCCACAATGCCTGAAATGACTACTGAAATGGCTACCGTAACTGCAAACTGACGGTATAACTCGCCTGCAATACCGCCCTGAAAAGCAACAGGCACAAACACCGCGCACAATACCAATACAATCGCCACCACAGCGGCTGATACTTGGTGTATGGATTTAATCGCTGCGGGCAGCGGTGCTAAATTTTCTTCACGCATCAATCGCTCAGTGTTTTCCAGCACCACAATGGCGTCGTCCACGACAATGCCAATGGCTAATATCATGGCAAACAGCGTGAGTAAGTTGATAGAAAAACCAAACATATAGAGGCCAGCAAAGGTGCCAATTAAAGAAATCGGCACGGCAATAATTGGTATTAACGTTGCGCGCCAGCTTTGTAAAAATAAAAATACCACCAGCACGACCAGAACCAATGCTTCACCAAACGTTTTTAATACCTCATTGATGGTGGCTTTCACAAAGTCGCTGGTGTCATAAGGAATGGTGTAAGTCATGCCCTCAGGAAAACGTGCTTTTAGTTCTTCAACTTTATCTTTAATGCCTTTTGCGGTATCTAGCGCGTTCGCGCCACTTTGTAAAAATATTGGTAGCGCAACACCTGTTTGCCCATTCAAAGCTGAAGTCACATTGTAGTTTTGCGCCCCAAGTTCAATTCTTGCCACATCTTTTAAATACAAAACACCGCGCGGGCCATCCGCTTTAATCATGATGTTAGCAAATTGCTCAGGGTCAACCAGTCTGCCTTTTGCCGTGACGGTGTAGACCAACTGCTGGCTTGCAGGCGCAGGCTCAGCACCAATCTTACCGGCAGCATACTGATTATTTTGTGCGCTAATCGCTGCGGCAATATCACTGGTAGTGACGCCTAATTGCGCCATACGGTCTGGCCGCAACCAAATACGCATTGAGTAATCTTGCCCACCAAAAATCAGCGCGTCCCCCACCCCTTTCACGCGCTTAAACTCATCCAATACATTGAGCGTTGCGTAATTACTTAAAAACAGCCGGTCATGCTTTGGGTCTTTTGACGTCAGCATCACGACCAGCAAAATGTCATTCGATTTTTTTTGCACAATCAGGCCATTACGGCGCACATCATCAGGCAGGCGTGGCGTAGCAATATTTACGCGGTTGCTAACGTTAAACGTCGCCTGATCAACATCTGTACCTACTTCAAACGTAGCGGTAATCACCAATGTGCCGCTAGAGTCTGCACTGGATGAAAAATAAAGCAGGTTATCCACGCCACTAAGCTGCTCTTCAATGGGTGCTGCAACGGTTTTTGACAGTGTTTCTGCACTGGCTCCTGGGTATGAGGCAGTGATCGTGACCGTAGGCGGAGCAATTTGCGGATACTGCGCAATAGGTAACTTAAACGCCGCCGCCAGCCCTGCCAGCACAATAATAATGGACAGCACGGAGGCAAAGATGGGGCGCGTGATAAAAAACTTGGTCATGTCTTTTATCCTTTATCTGCTGGCTGATTTTGGCTTGCAGGACTTGATTCAGACGTAGCCCCTACTATATTTGGCTGAATTTCTGCGCCTGGTTGCACTTTCAGCAAATTATCAACAATCACTTGCTCACCTTCTTTTAAACCGCTTAACACCACCCAATGGGTGCCTTGCCATCCGCCTTCTTGAATAAAACGAATTGCGGCAACGGTTTTATTCTCTTGATCTTTTTCTGCAACATAAACAAACTTACCTTTGTCATTGGTCATCACGGCTGTTTGCGGCACCACAAACACACCTTCTTGATAGCCTGTCGTCACGCGTACACGCACAAATTGCCCAGGCAACAATTGTTTATTGGCATTTTCAAAGGTGGCACGTAATTGTTGTGTGCCTAACGTTGGGTCAATCGCGCTCGCGGCAAAATTGAGCGTTCCCTTGGAAGCATATTCTTTTCCATCCGTAGTCAGTAACGTCACTGCTTTCACATTCGCGGGCGACAAGTGGCCACCCAACTGCGCTAACTCACTATCAGACAAACTAAACCGCACCCAGATGGGGTTCACCTGACTAACTTTAGTGAGCAAGCTGGTATTGGCGTTCACCAATGCGCCTTCAGAAAACTCAAAACGTCCGGCAATGCCAGAAAGTGGCGAGGTAACGTTGGTGTACGATAAGTTAAGTTGTGCTTCACGCACGCTTGCCTCAGCTTGCGCCAGCCCGGCAATGGCAAGTGCTTGGTCAGAACTGGCATTATCCGCTTCACGTTGACTAATAGACTGCGTTGCCAATAAGCTTTCTAAACGCGCGGCTTCACGTCGGGTTTGCTCAACGCGTGCCTGCTGTTGCGCCAGCTGTGCTTTGGCGTTGGCCAAGGCTATTTGAAACGGCACCGGGTCGATTAAAAACATCAACTGCCCTGCTTTTACAGGTGCGCCTTCTTCAAACATTTTTTTTAACAAAATACCGCCCACACGCGGGCGAATTTCCACCTCTTTTGCGCCTTCGGTCTGAGCGACGGCTTCAGCACTAATCGGCACGCTTACTGCTTCCAGCTTCAACACACTAACAGGCATTGGCGGCATATTGCCACTTGCTTGCTCTGCGGGTTCTTTTTTTGTGCAACCACTCACCACCATGCCTGCAATCACGACCAACATAATGGTGCGAAAATACCTAGAGATTGATAAGTGTTGGGTTGATAATTTCGCGAACATCCTAAACTCCAAGCATTGAGTGGTGATGAAAATTATAAGCAAATACATTTTATAGAAAACCAATTTTTATAAAAACCAACGCATACTTGCTTACTAGATTGAATGAAGGTATATTATATACAAACAAGAATGTATGTATATATGTTTTCAACATTTTATTTTTTCATATTTAACTGAATCTATTTTCCACTGAAGATTCAACCAAAAGTGGGTAGAGCGAGCGCGATTTTACATGGTAAGAAAATCTAAAGAAGATGCAGAACTCACACGAAAGCGCATCATTACGGCTGCGCGCGAGGTATTTTTATCGCGTGGTGTCAGCCGCACCACGCTCGAGCATATCGCAACACAGGCCAATGTAACGCGCGGTGCAATTTATTGGCATTTTAAAAATAAAACTGAAATTTTTCATGCCATCCGCGAGCAAGTGCTTTTGCCGCTCATTGATCGCATGGATGACAGCCTGACACTTGACGGCAATGATGACCCGCTTACGCAAATTGAAAAAAGCCTCTGTCAAACAATCGATGATTTAAATGACAATATTGAAATGCGTGAGACCTATGAAATCATCATGATTAAGTGTGAATATGTGGAAGACTTTTCTGAAGTGCTGCAACAAATTTTAGAAAACTGTTCCAGCATTTTAGATAAATTGGTGCTAGGTTACCAGCGCGCGCAAGCACAAAATCTTTTGGCATGCACACTCTCCCCGCTTGCGCTTGCGCAAGACACGCATTTATTCTTTAGCGGCTTGCTCCACATGTGGGTGAAAGATGCGGACGGCAGTCGCTTTCGCAATCAGGCAAAATCGCTTATTGAATCGCATATAAATTTACGCAGAAAACACTAAAATAAATCGCTATTTTGGCAGGTTTTACAACACAACCCTTTTGACCTGCCCTGCGAGCCTTTATTTATAAGGCTCACAGAGCATTAAATTTCTCTCGGGCGTTTGCAATCAGTTTTAAGCTAATTTCTTGGTGGTCCGCCATGTAAGTCATGACCATCCGCCGTGTAGATTTCCACTTCCACAAAATCGCCCGGCGTTAAACCTTCCGCATCTTCTAAATACACAACGCCATCAATTTCTGGGGCATCGGCTTTGGTACGCCCAACTGCCTCGATGTTGCCTTCAGCATCAGAAACAATTTCATCCACCAGCACGGTTTGAATGCTGCCGATTTTGCTGTGCAATTTGGCGGCACTGATGCGCTCTTGCACCGCCATAAAGCGGCTTAAACGTTCTTGCTTTAATTCTTCTGGCACTTGATTTGGCAACGCATTTGCCGCAGCGCCATCCACCGCAGAATAGGCAAAACAGCCAACTCTATCTAACTGCGCTTCTTCTAAGAAATCCAGCAGCATTTGAAAGTCTTCTTCCGTTTCCCCCGGAAAGCCGGCAATAAAGGTACTGCGCACGGTGATATCCGGGCAGATTTCACGCCATGCTTTGATACGCGCCAGATTATTCTCTGCATGTGCAGGCCGTTTCATGGCTTTTAAAATGCGCGGACTGGCATGCTGAAACGGCACATCTAAATAAGGCAGAATCAAGCCATCGGCCATGAGCGGAATCACTTCATCCACATGCGGATAAGGATACACGTAATGCAAACGCGTCCAAACGCCGAGTTCACTCAAACTTTGGCAAAGTTCTGTCATGCGTGTTTTAACGGGGCGGCCATTCCAAAAGCCACTGCGATATTTCACGTCCACGCCATACGCCGAAGTATCTTGCGAAATCACTAAAATCTCACTGACCCCAGCGTTGACTAAATTTTCCGCCTCGTTCATCACCTCACCAATGGGGCGGCTCACTAAATCCCCCCGCATGCTGGGAATAATACAAAAACTGCAACGGTGGTTACAGCCTTCTGAAATCTTTAAATAAGCGTAATGACTAGGCGTCAGGCGTATGCCTTGTGGCGGCACTAAATCCGTATAAGGGTCATGCAATTTTGGTAAATTCGCATGCACAGCCGTCATCACTTCTTCCAAAGCATGTGGGCCAGTCACGGCCAGCACACTCGGGTGCGCGGCTTCAACCACGCCCTTTTTTGCACCTAAACAGCCAGTGACAATCACCTTGCCATTTTTGTTAATCGCTTCACCAATCGCATCAAGGGATTCTTCCACTGCGCTATCAATAAAGCCGCAGGTATTCACCACGACCAAATCAGCTTCTTCATAAGTGCCAGAAATCTCGTAGCCTTCAGCCCGCAACTGCGTGAGAATACGCTCTGCGTCTGAACCTGCTTTAGGGCAACCTAATGAAACGAAACCAACTTTTGGATTTGATACACGCATGCAAACTTAACCAATCTTAAAAAATAACGCTTATTCTAAAAACACATGGGCAATAAAAATTGTGCCTACCCCAATTGAAATCAACATCACTTGCGCAATGGTGGCTTTCAATTCGGTACGCTTATGTAGACCCGGGATTAAATCGGCCACCGCCACATAAATTAAACTTGAAGCCGCCAGCGCCAATATGAATGGAATCCAACCTTCTACATATTGCAGCGCAAAATAAGCAATCAGCCCGCCCACCATGGTAGCAAGGCTGGAGACAAGATTAAATATGAGCGCTTGTTTTTTGCTATACCCAGAATGTAGTAAGATTAAAAAGTCTCCGACTTCTTGCGGAATTTCATGGGCAATAATCGCCAAAGCGGTCACTACGCCTAATTTAATATCGGCGGTAAATGCAGCCGCTATCAATATACCATCGATAAAATTATGAAAGGTGTCCCCTATCATAATCATTAACCCGCTTCGTCCGCCGTCGTGCGCATGTGAATGCGTATGGCTGCTACCTAACAATACCGAGGGTTGCTCGGCGGTAACCGCACGGTATTTAGTGCCGGCTTCTTTTGCCTTTGCGGATTTTGATAACCCTTCAGTCTGTTCTGGATGCGTAATCGGGCAGTTATCTTCTGTATGGATTGCATGCACTTCACAGTGATCGCCATGACAATGCCGCCAAATGACAAGTTTTTCTAAAACAAAAAACAGCAACAAGCCTAACAGCAAGGTAGCAGAAACCATTTCAATATTGCCTGCAATACTAAACGCATGCGGTAAAATCTCTAAGAATACCGCGCCTAACATCGCACCAATAGCATAACTCACCAGCATTGGCACCCATGTAATACGCACATTCAGCGCAAATAATGCCGCTAAAGATACACTCAGCAAGCCGCCAATCAGGCTGGTGAGTATTATCCACGAGAGTGTGGATAATGATGACAAAGTGCTAGCGAGGTTAAACATGGGGTACTTTATTGTATGCTGATGTTGTCAAATTGGACGTTTGAAGTGCGTATTATAAACGAGCATTGACAGTACCGTAATTTATTGCTGGTAAAAATGGCTTCGGCAGACCGCAAACGTCTGCAATGGCAGTAAATGTTAACTTGCAAGCCAAATCAAACTTGCCATACGACCAGTGACGTCATCACGCCTAAAAGAATAAAAACGTGTAGCGTCTGTATAAGTGCAGAAATCTTCATTCACACTGCCGCCGTAAATTTGCGTCACTCCAAGATAATTTAAGCGTTGGCGTGCTATTTGATAAATATCGCCCAGCCATTTGTTGCCATTTGTTTGAAAAGCACTCGCAGCCTGCGCATCTTTTGCAATAAATTGCGCCCTTACCTCACTACCCACTTCAAAAGCATTTGGCCCAATCGCAGGCCCAAGCCAAGCGAGAATTTCACTATGTTCTACGGGCAATTTATTGACTGCGGCTTCTATCACACCATCACACAAGCCTCGCCACCCGGCATGTACAGCAGCCACAACAGTGCCCGCTTTGTCGCAAAGTAGCACCGGCAGGCAATCAGCCGTCATCGTCACACACACTACGTTTGGCTTGGTGGTAAAAGACGCATCGGCATTTTGTAAACAAGCGCTTTGTGCAGCATCAATGACTTCAATACCATGCACTTGGTTGACCCAGACTGGCTCGTTTGGTAAATAAGGGCTTAATAACTGTCGATTTTTGGCTACCGCTATCGGGTCATCGTTGACATGCGCCCCTAAGTTCAAACTTGCATAGGGCGCACCGCTTACACCGCCCAAGCGCGTGGTTTGCAAGGCGACTACATTCGCAGGCACTGGCCAATTAGGAATAATAAAATCTAACTGTGACATCATTTATGCTTCGTCATCCATGTCAAAATCTTCGTCATCTTCATCGTCGTAATCCCCATCCTCCTCATAGTCTTCATCGGCAAGGTATGGCGCTTCACTAAACTCAAACGCTTCTTCATCTTCGTCGCGCGGATCTTCGTGGCGCATGGCCTCAAGCAATGCTTTCATGTCATCGGCTAATTCTATTTGCCATTCCACAAACTCATTGGTGGCCGGATGCATCAAACCGAGCTTGATTGCATGCAATGCTTGCCTATTAAATTGGCTTACAGCATCGCGTAACGTTTGTGTCATTGCACGAATTGGCACAATATTACGAAATCCGTAAACAGGGTCGCCCACAATCGGGGCTTTTAAAAACTGCATATGCACGCGTATCTGATGCGTGCGGCCAGTTTCTAAGTTCAAACGCAAATAGGTCTGCACAGAAAAACGTTCTAATATTTCATAACGCGTAATGGCAGGCTTACCCATGCGGTTAATCGCCATTTTGGTACGTGAGCGCGGGTCACGGCCTATCGGCTGATCTACCACGCCATTACGCCACAATTGCCCCCAAACAATGGCGCGATATTCACGCTTAACGGTGCGCGCCTGCAACTGTCGCACTAAGTTGGTTTGCGCGGCCAAGGTTTTTGCCACCACCAACAAGCCGCTGGTATCTTTATCTAAGCGATGCACAATGCCCGCACGCGGTACATCTTTGAGTTGCGGCGCATGAAACAACAAAGCGTTCAACAATGTACCGCTCCAATTGCCTGCTGCAGGATGCACGACCATGCCGGCTGATTTATTGATGACTAAAATATGTTCATCTTCAAAAACAACATTTAACGGAATGTCTTCAGCGGCAAACGCTGTGATTTCTGGTTTGGTTTGCACCTGCACCAGCACTTGCTCGCCACCCCACACTTTGGTTTTGGACGTACTGGTTTTCGCGTCCACTGTCACCAAGCCTTCTTTAACCCAGGCTTGTAACCGTGAGCGAGAATGTTCAGGTAGCAATCGTTGCAAGGCAACATCTAGGCGTAAACCGCCCAAATCATGCGGAATTGTTAGTGTAAGGTTGTTACTAAGAGATTGTTGAGTCGCGTCTGTCATCGGTTATAATGGGTGATAATTCTTTGATTGGGTGTTGCATGAAGTATATCTTAATTTTGATGATTACCTTATTCCTCAATGGTTGTACCATTTTTGGTGCGCCCACTGAGTTAGATGATACCAAAGGCCTGTCTGCTGAGCGCATTTACCAAATGGGCGAAGAAAAAATGATCGATAAAGACTATGAAAAGGCTATCGTCTACTTCGGCAAACTAGAATCGCGCTACCCTAACGGCCGCTACGCCACACAAGCCCAGCTTGAAACCGCCTACGCGCATTATAAAAAGGGCGACGCTGTACAAGCCGTTGCCGCAGCAGAGCGCTTTATTAAATTGCATCCCAATCATCCAAACGTGGATTACGCCTATTATTTAAAAGGCCTAGCGGTTTTTAACGAGCGCGGCTTGCTTGAAAAACTGACTAAACAAGAAATCAGCGATCGCGACCCGCGTGCCTTGCGTGACTCATTCATGACTTTTAAAGACCTAGTCGCCCGCTACCCCAAAAGCCGCTATGCCAAAGATGCAACGCAACGCATGATTTATTTATCAAACAGCTTATCTGAGCATGAATTAGACGTGGCACGTTATTACATGAAGCGTCAGGCCTACTTAGCCGCGGTAAATCGTTGTAAATATGTCATCGAATACTACCCACAGTCGCCCGGCGTTGAACGCGCATTGGTCACCATGGTCAGCGCTTATGATTTACTGGGCTTGGATGATCTCAAAAAAGACACTTTGCGTATTTTGCAAACCAACTATCCTGAAAATCCACTACTCACAGGCAAAGTCGTGCAAGAAGAAAAAGTCTGGTGGAAGTTCTGGGAAGGCATGTTAGGCAACAAATAACCATGCCACTAAAAGCGTGATTTAAGCAAGCATTTTGCGCACAACCTTTTTAACTGCCCTGAGAGCTCTATAAATAAAGGCTCTCAGAGCATAAAAATTTTCTCGAAGAAAAACAGCGTCATTTTTATGATCTTTTAGTGGAACCAATCACCACAAAAACATATCCATCATAGCAATGAACTTCTTCAATAAATTACCTGGCTATACCAATGCACCTTCCGGCATGGAATGGGTGCTTCTCAAAAAACTACCAATTGTTTTTGTCGTCAGCACATTGATTCCAAGTGCAGAAATGCTCTATCTTTACTTGGCAAATAACATCATCAGCGCTGAACAACAAATGACAATCTATTTATGTTTGGGGCTGATTTTTACGTTTTGGTTTTTTATTGGCGTCGTAGCAGTTGGCTGCGTTGTCGTGATCATCATGAAAGGGCCAGCCTATGTTGCTGACCCTTATGACCTGCCAAATGAGAATAAAAACTTAGAGAAATATCCGCATTTATAAATTAATTAACTATTCACAATTAGACGTTTAAGTTATTTTTTATCAGTGCTCGGCTTGCTGCCAGTAAACTTATCAACAACAGCCTTACCTGTTTCAGTTTGCACTAAACCCTCTAACATTGCGCCAATAGAGGTGCCACCTTTGGCAGTTAGCACATCGCCTAACTTAGCAATTCCTGAACTTGCATCACCACTGTTGGCAATAATTTTAATGTCAGCTTTTTCAAGGGCTTTTGCTTGTTCTACGCCCACGACTTGGTTGGCTTTAATTTGTTCAACCGTAATCAAATATTGCTGATAGCCAACATTTTCACCAATCTCTTTAGCCAATACAATTTGCGCTTGCACCGGCGCCAATTGCATGGCTTTTTCAGCCTCAGCACGGGCGTTACCTTCAAGCGCAATGCCTTCTGATTCGCGTTTTTTAGATTCTAATAGACCTTCTGCATCTAACACGGCTTTAGCTTTTTCACCTTCTGCATTGATGGTCACACGTTGCTTAATCCCTTCAGCTTGAATAATGCCTGCCTGCTTGTCTTGCTCGGCCTTCACCAGCTGCACTTGCTTGTTAATTTCTGCTTGGTTGACCTCAGCGACTTTAATCACAGCCATTTCTTTTTCTTTGGTTACACGCTGCTCTTCTTGAATCGCTTGGGTGGATTGCTCATTGGCAATGCCCACTTCTTTATCTTTAGTCGCAGTTTGAATGCCGACTTGTTGCAGTGCAAGTTGCTTTTTAATGTCTGTTTCACGTTGCGCTTCAATCTCAGCAATTTGTGCCGCCTTCATATTTGACGCCACTTCAGTGCGGCTTTCCATCTCAATAAAAGACTTTTTCTTCTCCATAATATTGTGAATCACCGCGCTACTTTGGCTATCACGTATATCCATTAACTCGATATTTTTAACTGCCACTACACCCCAATTGGTCAACTGCGCGGCGACTTCATGCGTAAATTGCTCACCAAATGTCGCACGGCCTTGCATAATTGCCTCAATTTCATTGGAGGCTAAAATGGTACGCACCGCACCCTGCACAATGGCTTTGAGTTGATTTTGCAGTTCAGCAAATGAAGCCACCCGTTGCGCAGCTAGGTTAGAGTCTGAAATTCGGAAAAACGATTTGATATCCACGCGGAAAGGCAAGCGGCCTTTGTCATATGCTTCATAATCACTCAAATCTAAATCAAACACAGAAACTGGCAATACAATTTTAGTCACACCCACTACTGGAATCCAAGACGGCCATTCGTAATAAGTATTGCCATTATTGGTATCTTTACCATAAGAAGTGGTCAATTTGCTTGATTGCACAATATGCACTTCATTGGTGGTGACCACCCGGCGTAAGCTTAATATCCAAAATATCAGCTTAATCATTACAAACAACAGCACAATGCTAAGAATGGGTAAAATGTATTGTGTGATCTCTAGCATATCAACCTTTCATTTGAGCGTTATAAAACATTGCGTAGTACTCATGTGTAGCACTAATGCGTAGTATTAGCGTTTTTTTGCTTTTCCTGCTTCTAATTCAGCCGTTTTTTTGGCTTTTAATTCAGCACGTTGCGCAGTTTTTCGGCGGCGCATGCTCACAATCCCTTCGCCAGATTTACGCTTATCTTCATCTTCTGCAAATGGGTTGGCGCCTTGTTTGTACTGCACACGCAAGGGCGTGCCTGAAAGCTGAAATGTTCTGCGAAAAGTTTTTTCTAAAAAGCGCGTATAAGCATCTTTAACGCCATCAACATGGCTACCATGAATCACCACAATCGGCGGATTACTTCCACCTTGATGCGCGTAACGTAATTTTGGTCGTATACCTTTGCTAATCGGTGGCTGATGTTGCTGAAGCGCATCAATCAATACACGCGTCAGTTGCGGGGTTGAAAGTTTGGCAAATGCCGCTTTAAAAGCCACATCCACTGATTTAAATAACTCTGGCAGGCCTTTTTTACGTAAGGCAGAAATATAGTGAAACTCCGCAAAATCTAAAAACATCAGTTTGCGGTCAATTTCTCGCTTAATCCAATCGCGCTCTTCTTCTTTGAGACCATCCCATTTGTTAATCGCCACCACTAATGCACGGCCCGCATCGAGGATGTAAGCTGCCACGTGTGCATCTTGTTCGGTGATGCCTTCTTGCGCATCCACCACCAAAATCACCACATTGGCTTCTTCAATCGACTGAATGGTTTTAATCACTGAAAACTTTTCAATCGCTTCTAGTACGCGCCCACGCTTGCGTACACCAGCGGTATCTATCAGCGTGTAATGTTTACCATTTTTCTCTAAATCGATTGAAATTGAATCTCGGGTCGTGCCTGGTTGGTCAAACGCAATCACGCGCTCCTCACCCAATAACGCATTCACCAAAGTCGATTTACCTACATTCGGACGCCCAACAATGGCAACCTTAGGCACTCTGTCACCTGAATTTTCATTTTCAGGCGCATCTTCAACCACTTGAAAATGCTCAAGTGCCAGTTCTATAATATCTTTCACGCCTTCACCGTGGGCCGATGAAATGGACAACGGATCACCCAGGCCAAGTTCATGAAACTCTGCGCTTACAACCGCTTTATTCATTCCCTCAGTTTTATTAACCGCGAGCAACACAGGACATTTACAGCGGCGTAACCGATTCGCGATCTCCATATCTTGCGGCGTAGCCCCTTGACGGCCATCCACAATAAATATAATGACATCAGCCTCATCAATGGCCAATAATGTTTGCGTAGCCATCGCTTTGAGGATGCCGCTATCGGTATTAGGCTCAAATCCACCTGTATCGACCACCAAATAAGGCTGACTGCCCCCCAAACCGCGGCCATAATGGCGGTCGCGCGTAAGCCCTGGCAAATCCGCAACGAGCGCATCGCGGCTTTTGGTCAGTCGATTAAATAAAGTTGATTTACCGACATTGGGTCGGCCAACCAGAACAACGGTGGGTAACATGAAAACCTTCTATTGATGACAACATAACGCTTGATAATAGGTTACAAAATAACTAGCAGTATCAATGCTGTTGAATTTTAAATAACCTGCTCCGCGCTTTCGTTAAGCCATTCTATTAATGTATTTTTACTACTTTATTTGCACAGCATAAAGGCCGCCGTCACGTGTTTGTGCCAGCACAGTGGTGCTATTAAGCAACACCATTTGTGGCATTACTGCACTACCAGCTAATTTAACTCTTGAGGCGAATGCGCCTTCATCACGGGTTAAAAAATGAAGGTATCCTTCTAAATCACCCACAGCGACATAATTCCCCATTGGGACAGGGGCCGTTAGTTGCCTATTTTTCAAAGCGGCCTGACGCCAAAACGTTTTGCCCGTTGTATAGTCAAGCGCGTAGACCGAGCCCATAGAGTGAGGCACAAAAATACGGCCATCTTCAACACTAATGCCATTTAAGCTTGATATATCACGATTCCAAATAACACGGCCAGAAATTCGGTCGATTGCAGCAATTCTTCCTTGATAAGCCACTGCGTAAACCAAAGGCCCATCTAGCACAGGCAAGCTCGTAATATCGGCAATGCGCTCAATCTCAGTCACGCCTTTGGGCTGGGCCACGGAAGCTTCCCAAAGCAATTTGCCATTATCAGCACGCAGTGCAATAAGCTTGCCGCCGCCAAAACCAGCATACACAGCGCCACCATCTACGACCAAACCAGCACTACTACGCAATGTCAAAGCTGGGCTTGTTCTGTCATACACCCACTTGCGACTGCCATCCTCTGCGTTAATGCCGTAGATGCGATTATCATTGGTACGCACAATCACAATGCCATCAAAATATCTAGGCGCACTTAATACTTCGCTACTTAATTTTGATTTCCACTGTAATTTTCCAGCATTATCATAAGCGTAGACGGCCCCATTTGAGGTGCCAACCAACACCAAGCTGCCGCCCACGCCTACACCACCGGATAATTTTTCACCTGCGTTAACGCGCCATTCTTGTTTGCCGCTGTTAATATCTAACTTAACAACCTCTCCGCTGGCACCTGCTGCATAGGCAAAGCCTGCTTCAATCACAGGTGAAAATTCAAAATCTTCAGCCGGGCCAATTTTTGCTTGCCATAACACTTTACTGCTCGCTGTTTGTTTAAACTCCACCAAAGCTTCAGGAGCATCAGCAGGTTCCCGTCCAAATACTTTATCTGAAATATCCGTTTTAAGATCCGTCAGTGTGCTGCAAGAGGTTGTAACCAATAAAGCTAAAATGCCTAACGTTTTATAAGCTACTGATTGATATAATTTTAAGTACAACGCATCGCTCCAATTTATAAAGTCGTGACAATTACGTTCACTTTAACTAGCCTAATGCTTCTAGTTTACGCTGTGTAATCACACGGTATTTTCCCTGAGCATCCAACTTAGAAAGTGCAAGCTCATAAGCCGCTTTGGCATCCGCGCGCTTACCTTGAAGCATGAGCACATCCCCTTTAAGATCAGCAAACAAGCCATCAAAGCCAACGTCATGCGGGGCATTTAGTAATTGCAATGCGCCATCAAAATCTTTTTCTTCAGCCAAGATATTTGCCAACTGCAAAGTGGCCATTGCACGCGTTGCAGTTTCTTCAGCATTTTTAATTGCCCAATCTAGCTGCGCTTTAGCACTTTTTGTATCATTTGCTGCATAGTTAGCTTTTGCGGCAAACAACGCTGCACGGGCAGCATAGGGTGTTCCGCTATATTGCTCCATCAATGTTGCAGATTTTGCTTGGATTGCTTTTAAGTCTTTTTGATCAGTTACTGTTAACTCTTGGTACTGAGTTGAGGCCTCAATCGCTTGCTTATGTTGCACATAATTCCAAATTTGATAAGCCGCATACGCCACAACCAAACCAATCACTAATGAACTGACTGTTTTGCCATATTGCTTCCACCAGGCTTTAAGTTCGTCTATCTGTTCCTGCTCTTCTAAATTGTATGCCATTACTTTTTCCTATTTCTTTTTACTGATTATTCAAATTCAAAATTTTATATATTTAGTAAACGCCCAAAACCTATCATTTACATATTTTAATGTTGCGTTGCCTTACCTGGAATTGCAGATAGTAGCTTCCTTGTATATTCTTCCCTAGGGTTATCATAAATATCTGCCACACTGCCCTGCTCAACAATGCGGCCTTGAAACATCACCGCCACGTCGTCAGCAATATGCCTCACAACACGTAAATCATGGCTAATAAAGAGATAACTCAGCGCCATTTCTGCTTGTAATTCTTTAAGCAACAACAATATCTGCGCCTGAATTGAAACATCTAGCGCAGAAACTGGCTCATCACACACGACCACTTTAGGTTGCAACACCAATGCACGTGCAATACCCACACGTTGCCGTTGTCCGCCAGAAAATTCATGCGGATATTTTTGCATATCTGCCTCAGTTAAACCAACACGCTTTAGCATTGCCACTACTTTTTTTTGCTGCTCGCTACTGCTACCAAGCCCATGAATTAACAAACCTTCACCGACAATCTCACCCACACGCATACGTGGATTTAATGACGCGAAAGGGTCTTGGAACACCATTTGCAAATACTGTCGCATTTGACGCAATGCTTGTCCATTTAATTGATCAAGCTGCTGACCTTGAAAAATAACTTCGCCGCTATCAAAAGGGTGCAATTGTAACAGACATCTGGCCAACGTGGATTTACCACTCCCCGACTCCCCAACTACCGCAAGCGTTTTGCCAGCACTCAAACCAACACTTACATCATCTAACGCTTTAACTAACGTGGTATTAAAACCAAATCTACCGCTACGCTGCGTGTAGGTTTTAACGAGATGATTTGCTTCAAGAATTAGTTCACTCATGCTGCATGCCCTAACCAACTGTAATCAATAGGTTTTAATGGTTTTTTACCTTCTGCATCAGGGACACAAGCTAATAAAGCCTGTGTATAAGGATGTTGTGGGTTGTTTAAAACGGCTTCTTTAGCACCGGATTCTACAATTTCACCTCTAAACATCACCACCACATTATCGGCAATATCTGCCACCACGCCAAAATCATGCGTAATAAACAGCATGCCCATGTTCATGCGTGTTTTAAGCGCATGCAAAAGTTGAAGTATTTGCGCCTGCACGGTGACGTCTAGTGCTGTGGTGGGCTCGTCTGCAATCAATATTTGTGGCTCACAAGCAATGCTCATGGCAATCATCACGCGTTGGCGTTGCCCGCCAGATAATTCATCTGGGTAACTATCTGCACGACCTGCAGGAATACCCACCATTTCTAGCAAGCTGGCTATTTTAGCTTTTAGTGCCGCTCCTTTTAAGCCTAAATGCGCGGTTAAGGATTCGCCAATTTGATAACCTACCGTTAATACGGGGTTAAGCGAGGTCATCGGCTCTTGAAAAATCATGGCGATTTTTGCGCCACGAATTTTTTGCAGACTCGCAATATCAAGCTTAGATAAATCTTGTACGCCTGCCTGCGCATTACTAAACAAAATACTGCCCGAATTTAATTGCAATTGCTTAGATAACAAGCCCATCACCGCTAAGGCGGTTAAACTTTTACCGCTACCTGACTCGCCCACGACACAAGTGGTTTTACCTGCTTCAATATTAAAACTCACACCGTTTACCAGCAAACGTGTGGGCAGCTTTTTAGGCGTAATGGTTAAATTTGAAATTTGCAGTAAGGGTGTCATTGTTTGAATAAATAATGGTATGTCAATTAGTGTTTAAAATGCATTAAAAATACGATGCTTTTGCACCGAGCGATTTTTATGCCTCTGGAAGCCAAGTAGAATAAGGCTTGCAGAGGTGGTGCAATGGTTTGTTTAAAAATTAACATTTAATGTTGTTGTAAAGTTGGATTTAACCATCCTATTTTTTCAAAAAGTTACTTCGCTAAAATGCTACTTGCCACCTGATTCACAGCGCATTTTACCTGTTCGCCAGATTGCAATAAGGGCTTGAGCGAAATTTGATTCGCTTGCACTTCATCATCACCCAAAATAGCTGCATAACGTGCACCACTTCTATCGGCTTTTTTCATTTGCGATTTAAAACTGCCGCCCCCTGCATGAAGTACAACACTTAAACCTGCACCGCGTAGAGTTTCTGCCACTTTAAACGCTTGTTGTTCCGCCAATTCACCCACATTAACCAAATAAATATCAGGCGCATTTTCAGCAATGACGCCGTATTCTTGCATCAGCAAAAATACGCGCTCTAAACCAATGCCAAAGCCACAGGCAGGCGTTGGGTTGCCACCTAACCGCTCCACCAAGCTATCATAACGACCGCCACCAGCAATGGTACCCTGTGCGCCAAGCTTGGTGGTGACCCATTCAAACACAGTGCGGTTGTAATAATCTAAGCCACGTACCAAGCGCGCATTAATAGTATATGCAACACCTGCGTCATCCAATAACTGACATAGACTCGCGAAATGCGCACGGGTTTCATCCCCCAAACAATCTATCAATTTTGGTGCGGCTTCACACATGGCTTGCATACGCGGATTTTTACTATCCAATATGCGTAACGGGTTGGTGTGCAAGCGTCGTTTAGCATCTTCATCTAAAACTTCGGCGTGTTGCTCAAAATAGGCAATTAGCACTTTGCGATATTCTGCACGCTCATGTGCATCGCCAATACTATTAATTTGCAATTCTACGTCGGCAATGCCTAGCTCGCGCCACAATCTGGCCAACAAAACAATCTGCTCAGCATCCACTTCAGGTGAGGCAAAGCCAAACGCTTCCACGCCAATTTGGTGAAACTGTCTTTGACGACCTTTTTGCACATTTTCATGCCGAAACATCGCACCGCTATACCAAAGCCTCACCGGGCCATTGTAGGTCAGATTATTTTCCACCACGGCACGCACGCAACCTGCAGTGCCTTCTGGGCGCAGCGTGAGTTTGTCGCCATTGAGTTTATCTTCCCAAGCGTACATTTCTTTTTCAACAATATCGGTATGCTCACCTACACTGCGCACAAAAAGATCGGTATTTTCAACCAGCGGCATGCGAATGTTGTTGTACCCATATTGAGCAAGAACACGTCTTGCTGTGTCTTCTAACTTAAACCAAAGTGGCGTAGCCTCAGGCAGTATGTCGTAGAAACCTTTGATGCTTTGAAATTGATGACTCATGAAAAAAATATTCTTGATAAATATAGTGATGATTAAATTTTAATTTGAAGTTATTTTACGGCTTGTATAGGCACTATTTTTTTAAAATGTGGATCATGCAACTTGCCGCCATCTGCATAATTTTTTTTCACGTAATCTTCAACAATCGCCTGAAATTCCTGTGCAATATTATCCCCTTTCAGGGTGACGGTTTTCTCACCATCAACAAAAACAGGGGCAACAGGTGTTTCACCTGTGCCAGGCAAACTAATGCCAATGTTGGCCAATTTAGATTCACCCGGACCATTGACGACACAGCCCATCACCGCCACGTTCATATTTTCTACGCCCGCATATAAGCTACGCCAAGTTGGCATTTGATTGCGAAGGTAGGTTTGTATTTGCATGGCTAACTCTTGAAAATACGTTGACGTTGTTCTACCGCAGCCTGGGCACGCGGTCACGAGCGGCGTAAATGAACGTATCCCCATGGTCTGCAAAATTTCTTGCGCCACAACCACTTCTTTGGTGCGCGATTCATTGGGTTCAGGCGTTAAGCTCACACGTATGGTGTTGCCTATGCCTTGTTGTAATAACAGAGCCAACGCCGCTGTAGAAGCCACAATGCCTTTTGAACCCATCCCTGCTTCAGTTAAACCTAAATGTAGCGGGTATTCGCTGCGGCTTGAAAGTTCAGAATATACTTTAACTAAATCTTGTACATTACTGACTTTACAAGAGATTATTATTTTGTTTTTAGGCAAGCCAATTGCTACTGCCTGTTCAGCACTTTCTAACGCTGATTGAATTAACGCTTCACGCATCAGCGCGTCAGACGACAATGGTTGCATCAATTTGGCATTGTCATCCATCATCTGCGCCATTTTAGCTTGGTCTAAACTGCCCCAATTCACGCCGATACGCACGGCTTTATCGTACTTAACCGCTGTTTCTATCATCGCGGCAAACTGCTCATCGCGCTTGCTGCCCTTGCCCACATTACCAGGGTTAATACGATATTTAGCTAACGATTGCGCACAATCAGGGTAAGCGGCCAATAATTTATGCCCGTTGTAATGAAAATCCCCAATTAACGGCACATTACAGCCCAATACATCAAGCCCACGGCGTATATTACCCACCTGTGCAGCCGCTTCTGGAGAGTTGACGGTGATTCTCACCACTTCAGACCCCGCTTGCCAAAGCGCAAAGATTTGGTTGATTGTTGCCTCTGCGTCTGCTGTATCGGTATTTGTCATACTTTGTACGACAACTGGGTTTGGCTGAGTGCCAGCCAAGCCACCGCCAACAGGCACTTGGCCAATCATCACTTGCAAGGTATTACGCGGGGCGTTTTGGATAGAAAAATTCAACCGCTACTCCATGAAAAACAAACACATCATTTGCAGCATCACCTAATTTAAAGTAATACGTGCAACATTACCTTTAGTGGACGCTGTCAAATCAACCGATTGACCTAAGTACTGCAGTTGCGTTGCCTTGGCATTGCCAATCACTAAATTTAAAGGTGGGGCAGCATCAATCACCCCTGAGCTATTCGCGGAATAAGTTTTCTCAAATACGACTTTACCCAACTGGTTGGTCACACGTACCCACGTTTCATCAGAAAAAGTCATCATCACTTTACCTTCTGGCGTGATATTTGTTTCTAAACTTTGTGCATTTGTAGCATTAGGCATAGACACCTGCGTATTGACTGTTGCTTCCGTCGCAACAGCTTGCGTTGTTTGATTAGTCGAGGCAACATTTGGGTCTGTCGTTGGATTAGCCGAAGGTATTGTATCGATATTAGGTGCTGTATCGACAGTATTGGCTGTATTCGTAGCGGTATCTGGGTTATATGCTTGCCGCTCCGCTGCAGGTAGCGCCACCTCGGGCATCTCCAGTGTGGTTGAAACTTCTGGTGTCACCGCTGGATTTTCCTGTTTTATCTTATATGGCTTAGGCATGTAGTCCATATAAAAAAACCATGCCAGTAAAAATAGCAACACCAGAATACTTGCTAATATATATTTAATCCACGGCTGGCTTTCTTTGCTTAATTTCACCTGACGAGTCGAAGACTGAACGCTCAGGGTGGTAGGCAATATTTCTGGAACACGTGCTCGAAAACTAGCCAACAATGGCTCTGCATCTACATTCAATAAACGTGCATAATTACGAATAAATCCTCGCGTATTGGTAGCATCAGGTAATAGGCTAAATTCATTCTTTTCAATGGCATCAATTTGTTTAATGCTTAGTTTCAGGCTGTTTGAAATATCTTTTTGCGTCAGTTTTTTTGCTTTTCTGGCGGCTAATAATACTTCACCTAACGGCGCAACATTCTGATTATCTGAAGCATCTGGCTTAACTTCATCGGTCATGACTATTTTCCATTCTGCAATAACTTCGCTTGTTCTGAATCTGGATACATGCTTCTTAACTGCAAGGCATAACTTGCTTCTGCATCTTTAGCACCTAACACACGTTCAATCTGAATTGCTAACCAAAGCAGTTCTGGGCCAGGTTGCGCCAGCATCACATTTTGGATAGTCTTTTTAGCAGATAGCGCGTCTTTGCGTTTAAATTGACTATTAGCGAGATGATATGCTGCAACACCAGATAAAGGTTCCAACTCAAGCGCCTTTTGTAAATAAGCTTCACCACTCGTAGACTCTTTTTTACGTAATGAGCAAATGCCTGCATTGGTATAAGCAATGACAGGTGTCGCATATAAGGGGTTTTTTACTGCCGCTAAAAACTGAGGAATGGATTCATCAATTCTATTTCTGGAGCAAAGAAAACTGCCGTAATTATTACGTGACTCTGAATTATTAGGCTCAAGCTGAATGGCTTTTTTGTAATGCGTATCGGCAACATCATCCCTACCAAGCGCCGCATTCACAAGGCCAAGCCCGTTGTAGGCAGCGGCATAACTCGCATCAATTTGTGTTGCAATCGTAAATTCTTCTAGCGCAACTTCCAACTGTTTTTGCTGAAAATAAACGGCGCCTAAATCAGTGTGCGCACGTGCGCGCGATTTAGTATTTTCTTTTTCTTTGGCTTGCTCTTGTTGCGTGGCGCAGCCATTCAAGCCAAAAATAATCATGACTGAAAACACTGTATATAACACTAATTGCTTGCTCAACCTGATGTTCATATGCTTAAACTGCCTCAATGGGAATTCTGATTGCATTGCGTTTTGTTTTATCTAAAACTATACCCGCTAACTGCCCGCAAGCAGCATCAATGTCATCGCCACGGGTTTTACGAATAGTCACCACATAGCCTGCCTGCATTAAAATATCACGGAATACACGAATGTGGCTAGGCTTAGACGTTTCATAACCACTGTTTGGAAAAGGATTAAACGGAATAAGATTAAATTTACATGAAACGTTTTTAACGAGACTAAGCAATTGATGTGCGTGTTCAACCGTGTCGTTAATGCCATCAAGCATCACATATTCAAAAGTAACAAAATCGCGAGGCGCTTTTTCTAAATAGCGGTTACAAGCCGCCATCAGGTCTTTGAGCGGATACTTTTTATTAATTGGTACAATCACATCGCGCAACGCATCATTCGGGGCATGTAACGACACCGCCAGTGCGACTGGGCAATCTTCTTTGAGCCTATCCATCGCCGGCACAATACCGCTCGTCGAGAGCGTCACACGACGGCGACTTAATCCATAAGCACTGTCATCTAACATAATCTGCATCGCAGTTACCACGTTGTCGTAGTTGGTGAGCGGTTCACCCATACCCATCATGACAACATTGCTGATAATGCGATCATTCGCACTCAATAAATCATAGCCAGCCTCTTGCCGTAGTGAATGATTAGCAATCGCTAACTGGCCAATAATTTCAGACACGCTTAAATTGCGGTTAAACCCTTGCGCGCCCGTGCTGCAAAAGGTGCATGCCAGCGCACAACCTATTTGAGATGACACGCATAATGTACCGCGATCATCTTCAGGAATGAAGACCGTTTCGATGCTGTTGGCAACATCCGCCCCAATCAGCCACTTTCGGGTGCCATCGTTAGAGATTTTTTCCAATTGCACGGTCGGCAATGTAATCTCTGTTTCTTGCACTAATTTATCACGCAGGCTTTTAGCAATATCCGTCATTTGCGCAAAATCATGCACACCAAAATGGTGTATCCAGCGTGTTAACTGCTTAGCGCGAAAAGGCTTCTCGCCGATACTTTTAAAGTATTCGGCGAGTTGTGTTTGATTGTAATTTAATAAATTAATCAATGTATTATTGAGTTAATTTAATGTAGATTATTAAATCAACCAAAGAAGTATTTAATTTCAATTGCTGCATTTTCAGCTGAATCTGAACCATGCACAGCGTTTGCATCAATGCTTTCAGCAAAATCAGCACGAATCGTACCAGCCGCCGCTTCTTTAGGATTGGTCGCACCCATCAAATCACGGTTCACTTGCACAGCATTTTCGCCTTCTAGCGCTTGAATCATCACCGGGCCAGAAATCATAAATTTAACCAAATCAGCAAAGAAAGGACGCTCTTTATGCACGGCGTAAAAACCTTCAGCCTCAGCTTGTGTTAATTGCGCCATTTTTGCAGCAACAATTTTTAAGCCAGCATTTTCAAAACGTGTGTAGATTTTACCAATCACATTTTTAGCTACTGCATCTGGTTTAATGATAGAAAGCGTACGTTGAACAGCCATAACAACTCCATTTAATTAACATATTGAAAAGAACGATAAAATACCATTTTTAGCACTTTTAATAAACCTAAAATTGCATTCCCCTGATAAATAAAGTGTGGTCTTTTTGACACAATTTATATCGCTTCATGCCACGTCAGCGGCATCTATTGATGAAAACTGTACTATGCATATAAAAATCAGTAAGATGCTGTTTGTTACAATTTATCACGACTTGTTACAAGTACAGTTAAAACATCAATCTCAGGTGGGGGAGTTTAAACATGAAGGTCAACAGCAACATTAAAATAGCAGTTGCAGCAGCACTATTCGGCGTTGCATGCCAATCACAAGCTGCAGGTTTTGCACTGATTGAGCAAAGTGCAAGCGGCATGGGCAATGCCTACGCAGGTGGCGGTGCTGTGGCTGAAGATGCAAGTACGATATTTTTTAACCCTGCTGGCATGACATATATTGAAGGTACGCAAATTGTTGGCGCCTTGCACTTAATTAATCCGAATGCGGACTTCAATCCGGATGGCGCCTCTACCGGCCTACTAAGACCACGAGGTGGTAACGGTGGCAATGCTGGCGACCTAGCATTTGTGCCGAATTTTTATTACAAGCGCGACTTGACAGATACGGTTAAATTTGGCCTTGGTGTTAACGCGCCTTTTGGTTTAAAAACAGAATATGACAAAAGCTGGATTGGTCGTTTTCACGCCATTAAATCGGAAGTAAAAACGGTCAACATTAACCCTGCAATTGCCTTTAAAGTGAATGACCAACTTTCTTTAGGCGCAGGCCTTTCGGCCATGTGGATTCAAGCTGAACTCACTAGTGCCGTCAACTTTTTAAACCCAGCGCCGCTTGTTTCATTTGGCGAAGGCACCTCTAAAGTAAAAGGTGACGACTGGGGCTTTGGTTTTAACTTAGGCGCAATTTACCAAGCCACAGCTGATACAAGACTCAGCGTAGCTTATCGCTCAAAAGTCGAACAACACTTGGATGGAAAAGTTAAGTTTAACCGCCCTGCAGGCTTGCCAGCGCCATTTGTTGCCGCCACGCCAAATGGCGGCGTAAAAGCGGATGTTACCCTCCCTGAAAATTTCTCTGTCAGCGCCTTCACGCGTTTGAATGACACTTGGGATTTAATGGGAGATGTTACCTGGACACGCTGGAGCCAATTTCAAGAATTAGCTGTTTATCGTGACAATGGCAGCCTGCTCACTGCAACCCCAGAAAACTGGGAGAACACATTACGTTACTCCATCGGTGCAAACTACCGTTATAGCGATGCCGTTAAGTTACGCGCTGGCCTCGCCTATGACGAAGAGGCTATTAGTGACCAATATCGTACCGCACGCATTCCTGGTAACGACAGAAAATGGCTAGCACTTGGTGCCAATTGGAAAATCACACCTAATTCAACTTTTGATGTAGGTTACGCGCATCTATTTATTAGTGATGCGAGCATTGATGATAATTTGGGTGTCGCCAAAGGCCGCATCAAAGGTGATTACGACGGCAGTGTCGATATATTAAGCTTGCAATACACGCATAACTTTTAATTAGATTGAGCCTCAAAAAACCAATGGGTTTAAGTGCATCACTTAAACCCATTTTTTTATGCGCAAAAATAACCTTAAACCAGCTAAGATTTCTCCGAGAAAAAAATTATGCTCTGGAATCCTTATAAATAAAGGCTCGCAGAGCATCGAAAAAGGTTGCGGTTAAATGAAGCCCAAAAAGGCATTTCTAATGTGGGCACATAATGCACCGTTTTCAGCACAACAATTGCAATAAATATTCACATAAAACAAAAGTCTGTGGCAAAATCTAATTCATGGATTCAGCACATTTAAATGCAACCACGATGAACGCCACCTGCCCTGCTTGTGGTTTACTTTGTGATGACGTGCAAATTGTAATTCATCAGCAAACCATTCAGGTGCGCAATCAAAACTGTAGTAAAAGTCAGCGCTTCTTTGAGCAAGCGCAAATTGTCACTACCCCAAAAATAGCCGGCGAACCTGCGAGCCTACAGGCCTCCATTCAGCATGCTGCGCAACTGCTCAAAGCTGCAAAAGCGCCATTATTTGCGGGCCTAAGCACAGATATTCTAGGCTTTAGAGCGCTTTTTAACTTAGCGCAAAAAACCAACGCTGCTATGCAACACATCAATGCGCAAAGCACGCAACGCAATTTACGTGTGCTGCAAAGCGCAGGTTGGCAAACAACCACATTAACTGAAGTTAAACACCGCGCTGATGTGCTCGTGTGTTTTGGTACCGATATTGTCACGCATAACCCACGCTTTTTTGAACGCTTTATTTGGGTGAAAGATGCGCTTTTTTGCGATGCCAATCAGCGTGAAATTATTTATATTGGTGAAAATATCAACACTAGCGCAGGCATTTCACCCACGGGTAACAAGCCTACCGTATTGGCCTGCAACACAGAAGATTTGCCAGAAGTGACCGCTGCTTTCCGCGCTTTAATTCAAGGTAAAACGCTCAAATGTACGCATGTAGCAGGCATACCCATCAGTGCATTAAATGACATTGCAACTAAACTAAAACAGGCTAAATATGGCGTGTTGGCTTGGGTTGCCAAAGATTTGGACTTTCCACATGCGGAGCTCACTATACAAAACATCACCGAATCGGCCGTGCTGTTAAACCAAACCACGCGCGCTGCAAGTTTAGCGCTGGGCGGCAGTGATGGCGACACCAGCATCAGCTACGCGCATACCTGGCTAAGTGGCGTAACGCTCAACGATGCGCCTATCGCACATGATTGTATGGTATGGGTCAATAGCTACAGCCCCGCTAAATTGCCAAAAGACGCCAACTTGCCAATGATTGCTTTGGGGCAAGATGATTCTGGATTTGAACATGCACCAGATGTCTTTATACCAGTCGCCACGCCCGGCCTAGATTGCAACGGCACACTGTTTAGAGTCGATGGCTCAGTCACACTTCCGCTCAAAAAATGTCGAGAGGCTACCTACCCCACGCTAAGCGCTATTCTCAGCCAAATTGAGGCGCAACTCTGATGATTACTCACCTCAAAAATGGGATGATTTACGACCCAGCGCATCAAAAAAATGGCGTAAAGGAAGACCTTTACCTGTTTCAGGGGCGCATCGTGCCTAAGCCGCTCGACCCAAGTAAAATCACGCAAACATTTGACCTCACGGGCAAGGTGGTGATGGCGGGCGCCATTGACATGCATAGCCATATCGGCGGCGGCAAAATTAACATTGCGCGCATGATGTTGCCCGAATTTCAAGAAAATAGGCTTCAAGAAACAAAAGGCTATACAGAGCCTGAAGCACACGTTTGCACCCCCAACTGTAGCCACAATGCCACGCCTAGCACCACTGATACTGGCTTTCGCTATATTGAAATGGGCTACACCGCAGCCTTTGAACCCGCCATTTTGCCCATCAATGCTCGCCACGCGCATCTTGAAATGGGCGACACGCCGATGATTGATAAAGGCGGTTACGCCATGTTGGGTAACGATGATTATTTCTTGCGCTTGCTTCATCAAAACGCAGACCAAAAAGCCATTAATGACTATGTCGCGTGGACATTGCAAGCCACGCAAGCCATCGGCATTAAAGTGGTGAACCCTGGCGGTATAAACGCGTTTAAATTTAACCAGAGACGCCTCGATTTAGACGAAAATAATGTGCATTATCAAGTGACACCGCGCGAAATTTTGCAAAAACTCAGCCGCGCCGTACATGAACTCGGCATTGCCAAGCCGCTGCACGTACATTGTAATAATTTAGGCGCAGCCGGCAACTTTCAAACCACCTTAGACACAATGGGCGCATCCGATGGCTTGCCAATGCACCTGACGCATATCCAGTTCCATAGCTACGGCACTGAGGGCGATAAAAAGTTTTCATCGGCCGCTGCGCAAATTTCCGAAGCTTTAAACAAAAACAAACACATCACCGCTGATGTCGGGCAAATATTATTTGGCCAAACCGTAACCGCATCGGGCGACACCATGATGCAGCACCTCAATGCTAAACACGCCAACCCGAAAAAGTCGGTGATTATGGATATTGAATGCGATGCAGGTTGTGGCGTGGTGCCGTTTAAGTACCGAGACCAAAACTACGTGAATGCTTTGCAGTGGGCAATAGGCTTGGAGCTATTTTTGAGCGTAGAAGATCCGTGGCGCATCTTTTTAACCACCGACCATCCCAATGGCGCGCCATTCACTAGCTACCCACATTTAATTCGTTTACTGATGGACAAAACCTTTAGAAACAAAGCGTTTGCAAAACTCAATTTAGATGCGCAAGCCATGAGCAACCTTACCAGCTTAAACCGCGAATACAGCCTATATGAAATTGCCATCATGACACGCGCTGGCGCGGCGAAGCTTATTGGCCTCAATGACTGCGGCCACTTAGGCGTGGGCGCACAAGCCGATATTACGGTTTATACTGACCAGCCCGACCGTGAGGCCATGTTTGCCAAGCCCGATTATGTATTTAAAAATGGTCAATTAGTCGTCAAAAACGGCAAGGTCGTCAAAGTGGTTTGGGGCGCCACGCATACGGCCAAGCCTGCTTTTGATATGGGTGTTGAAAAAGGCTTAAGTGAATATTTTGACAAATACCACACCATTCAACTCGATAACTTTAAAATTGCAGATGATGAAATCAGCGATGATGGTCGTGGAAAAATCATCACTAATCCGTCTAAATCAAATCAATAAGGATAATCTATGAGCAGACTCTACGGTGAACAGCACAGAAAATTGCAAGATGACTTTGGCACCAGAGCCATGGCCGACCGTGTGGAAGAGCTAGTTTGCCGCACAGAGTTTGATGAAGGCGCAGTCGGTTTTATTCAAAGTAGCGAGATGTTTTTCTTATCAACCGTAGACCATCAAGGACGTCCAACGGTTTCGTACAAGGGCGGCGATGCGGGTTTTGTAAAAGTGTTGGACAACACCACGCTTATTTTCCCGAGCTATGATGGCAACGGCATGTTTTTTTCAATAGGCAACATCAGTACCAACCCGCAAGTTGGGTTATTGTTTATTTCGTTTGAAACGCCCAATCGCTTGCGAGTGCAAGGGTCTGCCAGCATTTCAAACGCCCCTGACTTGATGGCGCATTATAAAGAAGCAGATTTTGTCGTCACCGTAAAACTCTCTGAGTTTTGGGTCAATTGTCCGCGTTATATTCCTAAAATGCAAAAAGTGCGCGATTCACGCTACGTGCCACGCGCGCATTGCGAAACGCCTCTGGCAGGCTGGAAACAGCTCGATTTGGTGCAAGATGTCATTTCAAATGATGATGTTGAAAAAGCCCAAAAAGAAGGCATTATCACCATTGAAGAATGGATGGGCAAAGTGATGACGGGGGATGAAAAAGCCTAATTTATGTTAATAAACGGCATACAGATTGATGATACTTTTGCTGAAGCATTCAATATGCGCGGCACGCGGATTATCATCACCGCGCAAAACCTCAAATGGGCTTATCATGCCGCTAACGCCATGACAGGCTTTGCCACCAGCGTGATTGGCTGTGGCGTTGAAGCGGGCATTGAGCGGGAACTGTCCGCGAACGAAACCCCTGACAATCGGCCCGGCGTAAGCGTACTCATGTTTGCCATGGGCAGCAAAGTATTGATGCAACAGCTAGAAACACGTATGGGGCAGTGCATCCTCACCTGCCCTACAGCCGCTGCATTTGCAGGCATTACCAGTGAAGACAACATCAGCTTAGGCAAGCACTTACGCTATTTTGGAGATGGCTATCAGACTTCCAAACTCATCAACGGCATTCGTTACTGGCGCATTCCAGTGATGGATGGGGAATTTCTCACCCAAGAAACCACTGGCATGGTGCGCGCCATTGGTGGCGGTAATTTTCTCATTTTGGCCACTTCGCAGCCCGCTGCGCTTGCAGCCGCTGAAACCGCTGTTGAAGCCATGAAACAAGTACCCAATGTCATCATGCCATTTCCCGGCGGTGTGGTGCGTAGCGGCTCAAAAGTCGGCAGTAAATACCCTAAAATGTTCGCATCCACCAACGATGCCTTTTGCCCCACATTAAAAGGCTTAGTTAAAACTGAACTCAGCGATGAGATTGAAAGCGTGATGGAAATTGTGATCGATGGGCTGACATTTGAGGATATTGCTGAATCCATGCGGGTTGGCATTCAAGCCATTTGTAATTTGGGCGTAGCAAGTGGCGTAGGGCGCATTTCTGCCGGCAATTACGGCGGTAAATTAGGCCCGCATTTATTTAAGTTGCATGATATTTTGAGTGAAAAAACATCATGAGCGCCCTCACCTTTACTTTAAAAAAATCACCAGCCAGCAAACTGGATTGCCGGCAACTCACGCCGAATCTTCTGGCGAATTTAACCATTGCTGAAATTAAGAACATCCCGCTTTCATCACAAAAAAATGCCCCTAAAGTGGCTGATTTTTTTGAAGTTACAGGTGACGATGTACAAACTATCCATTTTAACAATGCCACTGCACAGCTAGACTATATCGGCCACCACATGACCATAGGCACGATTGTGGTTGAAGGTGATTGCGGTGATTATCTTGGCGCCAACATGCAAGGCGGCACTATTATCGTCAAAGGGTGCGCCAACGATCGCCTAGGTGACCAAATGCGCCGCGGCCTCATCCTGATAGATGGCAACGCCGGCGACTACTGTGCAAGCCGCATGATTGCTGGCACCATTGGTGTTTACGGCACGCTAGGCAAACATGTAGGCTTTGCCATGAAGCGCGGCACCATTCTTTTAACCCAAACACCTAAACTGCATGCAACCATGCAAAACTGCGGCACACACACGCTGCCCTTTTTAGCATTGCTATTTCGCGCGTTCACTACGCTTCCAACCATGTTTAACACCATTCAATCTCATCGAGTACAACGCTACGCTGGCGATTTAGCTTGTGATGGGCGTGGCGAAATTCTGGTATTTTCATCAAGATAATTGCAGCCGAGTGGTAAAATGTGCACTTTCAACGTAAAGTTTGCTTTTCATGCCCCAATACCTCACCGCCGCCTTATATAAATTCGTCAGCTTGCCAGATTATCAATCTTTGCAGGCCCCGATATTGGCAAAATGCCAGCAACATCACATCAAAGGCACGCTGCTACTGGCTGAAGAAGGCATAAACGGCACCATTGCCGGTTTGGCAGAAGACATTCATCAAGTGCTTGATTATCTTAAAAATGATGCATTATTTAAGCAACGCTTTGCTGATCTGGAACATAAAGAATCATACGCCGATGAACACCCGTTTTACCGTATGAAGGTAAAACTCAAAAAAGAAATCGTCACTATGGGTGTGCCCAGCGTTAGCCCTACCAAGCAAGTTGGCACCTATGTAAAGCCCGAAGACTGGAACGCACTTATCAGTGACCCAGACGTTGTGTTACTGGATACGCGCAATGATTACGAAGTGCACATCGGCACATTCAAAAACGCGGTTGACCCCAAAACCACCACTTTTCGAGAGTTTCCTGAATTTGTCGCCAAAAATCTCGATATAACCAAAAACAAAAAAGTCGCGATGTTTTGTACGGGTGGCATACGCTGTGAAAAAGCCTCTTCTTTTATGATGGCGCAAGGCTTTGAAGAGGTCTACCACCTGCAAGGCGGCATTTTAAAATACCTAGAAACCGTGCCAGAAGAAGAAAGTTTATGGCAAGGCGAGTGCTTTGTGTTTGACCAGCGCGTGGGTGTAAAGCATGGCCTGGCAGTTGGCGATTACGACCAATGCTATGCCTGCCGTATGCCACTTTCAAAAGAAGAGTTGCAGAGCCCACAATATACCGCGGGAATCTCATGCCCGCACTGCTATGACAAAATATCCGCCGAAAAACGTGCCGCGCTCATGGAGCGACAAAAGCAGGTACAGTTAGCGAAAAAGCGTGGCGAAACCCACATTGGCGAAAAGCATAAAAAATGAATCAAATTGGCTGAATTATGCGCCAACCTTTTTCGATGCTCTGTGAGCCTTATAAATAAAGGCTCGCAGAGCATAAAAATTTTCTCGGGTAATTTTTATGTGATTTTGAGGTTTAAAATAACGCCTCAAAACACTTGTTTTAATTTAAAATTTTGCCCACCGCCTGCGCACGGGTGGTGACATTCAGCTTAGTAAAAATACGCTTTAAATGACTTTTAACCGTGTTTTGGCTGATAAATAAAATATCACCAATCTCTTGATTGGTTTTACCCGCGCGCACCCACTTAAGAATTTCATGCTCGCGAGCGCTTAAATCTACCGCGGCCTCTGCATTCATATTGAGCGCTTCAATCACTTCAACTGGCTCAAGATGCTGAATTTTTCGAAGTACGCTATCAATGTGCGGCATGACCAAGCCCATCACAGAATCTTGCACATTGAAGGTGTTTTGCTGACTAAAAAACACGTATAGGCATTCGTTGTTACCGCGCACATCACTCACGCCATACACGAGCAATGAGTTAAATTGTGCGAGTTCTGAAGGAAAGTGCGCGTGAATTGCATCCATCTCATTTTGCGTATTGAGGTGATTTCTCACGAACCAGCGCTGGTTATTATTCACCCAAAGTACATGCAAATGATGCATAAAAACATCAATTTTTTTGGATGCGTCAATAATCAGTTGCGTGCGCACATTGCTGATATTGGAGGCGACATCGTAATTGAGTGCCGCCCGCTTCTGCTTTTCATCAAACTCACCCCAGCAGGCCAACAGCATGTCGTGCGGCAAAACCTCTCTTACTGTACCTTGCAGCCATACAAAAAAATCCACATGCTTATCAATCTTGTATGAAGACCGAATCGCCGAAAATATTTTTTCTACCAGTATGTTGTCAATTTCCATGAGTTTGTTGTTATTTTAAGTTAAATTCGATTTTACGCATCATTACAAAAATAATCTATATTTAAGTCAATTTAACAAAAATAAACAATTGAATATCAATAAGTTATATTGATAGCCGTGAATACAGTTAATCATTTAAGGAAGAAAATTTCTAGGCACTCACTTGCAACGCGTAAATTGCTGGCAAGTTCCGCCACCAGCCATAAACATCCATGCCGTAACCAAAAACATACGCATTCGGCACTACTAACCCTACAAAATGCGCCTGAATCGGCTTAAGTTTATTCAGTTTTTTTTCAACCAGCACCGCGCAGTAAACTTCTTTTGCACCCAATGCCAAACACTTCTGCTGAATTTCCAAAAGCGTGATGCCTTCATCCAGAATATCATCCACCAATAACACTGTACGGCCAGTTAAATCAGACTTTGGCAATGCCTTCCAAACTAGTGCACTACCGCTGGTTTCATTTGCATAGCGGCTTGCATGTACGTAATCAATCTCTAATGGAAAACTAAGTTGCGTGAGTAATTGGCCAGCAAACACAATACCGCCACCCATCACACAAATCACTACTGGGCAAGCCTCAGCAAGCACGGTAGAAATTTCCTGACTTAAACGTGTAATGGAAGACTCAACCGCAACGGTTGAGTGAATGATTTGCGACTGCGCTAAAAGGTGTTGAGGATTTCGAGTTTGCAACATCGTGTATCAATCCCATTCTCACATTGACTTGAAGTGTACTTGAGAATTTGCAATTTAAAGTTATGTTGCAAAAAAAGTGAAGAACTTCTCGTCAAATATTAAAATAAACGCCCGAGAGTAAATCACTGCGCTGTGAACCTTATAAATAAAGGCTCGCAGCCATGCGCAAAAGGTTAGCTACTTTTTAGAGAGTAATTGCGCTAAGTATTCTGCAAACTCTTTGCTAATTTCAGCATGTTTTAAAGCTAATTCTACGTTGGCTTTCATGAATCCTAATTTACTACCGCAGTCATAACGAGTGCCGGCAAAGCGGTAGGCCAAAATATCTTCAAACTGCATCAAATCTGAAATACCATCGGTGAGCTGAATTTCACCGCCTTTGCCTGGTTTAACTTTTTCAAGACAATCAAAGATTTTCGGCGTCAAAACATAACGGCCGACCACCGCTAAGGTGGATGGCGCATCGGCCGGTTTTGGTTTTTCAACAATGCTTTTAAGTTGCAATAAATTTTGCTCAACTTCAAAGGCGTCCACAATGCCATAGCTCGCCGTTTCAGACGGCAGCACATCCTCTACCCCTAAAATTGAACATTGCTTACGTGCATACACGTCAGCCATTTGTTTTGTGGCTGCTGGCGTTCCATCAATTAAATCATCTGCCAAAATCACCGAAAATGGATGGTCTCCCACCACTGGTTTTGCGCATAATACCGCATGGCCAAGCCCTAACGCCTTAGGTTGACGAATGAAAATACAAGAAACGTGTGAAGGCAAAATACCTTTTAGCGTCTCAAGCAGTTCTTTTTTTCCACTGGCTTCAAGTGAGGCTTCTAATTCACTAGCATTATCAAAGTGGTCTTCAATCGAGCGTTTATTTCGGCCTGTAATAAATATCAGCTCTGTCGCCCCTGCCGCGATAGCTTCTTCAGCCGCGTATTGAATCAGTGGTTTATCAACAATCGGCAACATTTCTTTTGGGCTTGCCTTTGTTGCTGGTAAAAAGCGTGTGCCTAACCCAGCAACCGGAAAAACCGCCTTGGTAATTTTATTCATTTTATTTTTTAACTCTCTAATGCAATGTAATTTGTTTAGGAATTTCTTCAGCAATCGCCTCTGCTTTTGCTTTGTGCTTGGCACTCGATTTTAACTGTGGGCTATACTCTTCAACCCATAATTTTAACTCAGTTTTAATGTATTCTTCATCTGCAGATTGTAAAGTTTCAATCCAGCGCAACAGGTTATGTACCCAATCTTCATTGACATTTCTTGCCGATGCCACACGTAACTTTTCATGCGGTGTTGGCAGCGTGTTTTCATCATCCGCCAGCAATTCTTCGTACAACTTTTCACCTGGCCGTAAACCAATATACTCAATTTTGATATCTTCTTCTTGCAGGCCAGAAAGTTTAATCATGTCTTTTGCCAAATCAGCAATCTTCACCGACTCGCCCATATCGAGCACGAAAATCTCACCACCTTGGCCCATCACACCCGCTTGCATGACCAACTGCGCAGCTTCAGGAATTGACATAAAATAACGCGTAATCTCTGGGTGAGTAATAGTCACTGGGCCGCCTTTAGCAATCTGCTCGCGAAACTTTGGTATTACGCTTCCGCTGCTCCCCAGCACATTACCAAAGCGCACAATCACATATTTTGTAGATGCTTCTTTTTCAGTCAATTGATTAGATTGTAAACCCTGACACACCATTTCCGCCAGTCGCTTACTTGCCCCCATCACATTGGTAGGGTTAACGGCTTTATCGGTAGAAATTAAAACAAATTTCTCCACATTGGCTTCCCTACAAGCTTTTGCTAAGGTATACGTGCCAAGCACATTATTTGATAACGCTTCAAATACATTGCCATTTTCCATCAACGGCACATGTTTATAAGCCGCGGCATGAAAAACAACCGCAGGCTTAAATTCAGCTAACAACTCCTTCATGCGGCGACCATTTTTAACATCCCCAGTCATGTAAAGCAATTTAACAGGCGCCTTAAGTCGGCTGAACTCTTGTTCTAAGTTATAAAGCGAAAATTCTGAAACATCTACACAAATTAAGGTGGCTGGTTTAAATTTTACAATTTGACGACAAAGTTCAGAACCAATCGAACCTCCTGCCCCGCTCACCAACACCGCCCTGCTTTCGATTAAATGCTGTAACCCAGAATTATCAAGTTGAACTGCATCACGGCCTAACAAATCTTCAATTTCAACATGCCGGATTTTTGAAATGCTAATATTACCGTTCATTAAATCTTCAACTGAAGGTACAGTAAACACATTTAGCCCTGCAAGACTCGCGATTTCAATTGCACGACGGCGCGCTTGGTGTGCTTCGGCAGGTTTAGCCACAATCACGTTTTTAACATCATAGGCTGTTGCAATTTCTGACAACTGTTTAATCTCGCCAAGCACTTTGTTGCCCATAATTTCGCGGCCATGCAAGTTGACGTTATCATCAAGCAAACCAATAACGCGCCACTCAAGACTACGCTCCAAATCTTTCAATAACGCTAATGCGGCATCTCCCGCTCCTAGCACCAATACTGGTTCACCACTAATTTGATTAGCCCCATAGAGTTGATGCTCTTTCCAAGAACGATAAATAAAGCGGCTTCCTCCCATCAACAGCATTAACAACAGCGGATTCAGAACCAAAACCGACCTAGGAACAATTAGATAATCAGGTTTAAACATATACAGCAACGTCACAGTTGTGATTGCTGCCAGCGCAATAGCCTTCAAAATACGCTTTAAATCAGGAATGCTGGCAAACCGCCACACCCCTTTATACAAACCAAATTGTATAAAAAATAACACTTGAAGGGGAATGACAAACATAGCGACCTGCCAGAGACCAGGCATAATCTCTGAAGGGATTTTGAAATTGAAACGCAACAGGTACGCAACGAACCAAGCAAACACCGAAACAGAAAAATCATGAAACAATGCAGCAAATCTTTGCAAACTTGTTGAACGTCTATTAACAATTGGCAACGATATTTTTTTTTGATTGAATGAGAACATTATATTTATCTTTAATTCATAGAACTAGGTGATTCCACGCATAACGGTAACCTATATGGTTTTTGATAGTCTCAATGGGGTAATAACGCCTAATTTATATACTTTTATTAGAACGGAGTGACTTCAACATGCACCAAAAAACACCCAAAATGAACCCGAAAAAAGAACCAGATAAACCAAAAAGAAAATTCTTGGGATAAACTGGATTTTCTGAAACTTCAACCCTACCTATTTCTTTAGTAAAAAAAGTACGTTCTGGGCTTAATGCCTCCTCTAAAATTCGCTTGCGATCTCTCGCATTATTTAACTCACTTTCCCTTACAAGTAGTATATTACTTAGCAATGCTGCCTGAGAAAAGCTTTTGTCGCTGAGTGTATCAGTTCTGCCATCCAAAGATTTAACTAACCGTTCAGATTCAGCGTTAGCTTTCATTAACGTTTGTTCAATAGCTGCTAATTCCTGCTCTAGGCGTTTTATTGAAGGTCTTAGCATTTGTGAGTGAATTTTCTTAACTTCAGCAATAACCGCGCTTAAATTGTTTTTTGCCTCTGATTGAGAGCTACCTCTAATAGACAATGCAATCAAATCTGATTTTTCCAATTTAACTTTAAGTGCACCCCGAAAGCCATTTGCTGCACCATCATCTTCACGCGTTGATAAGCCTAGATTCTTCAGCACATCATTTTGAAAAGATTTATTTATAATACGGTCAACCACCTGCAAAGATGGCTCAATAGCACTCCCTGTAGTCCCTGTACTCCCTAATTGCCCGACACGAAGTAAGGCCGTTGCTTCCCATTGTGGCGCGATGGAAAAGGCAATGATTAAGCCTAAAATACCCCCCAATATGGCACCAGAAATTAAAATTAATCCATTACGTTTAACAAAAGCAACCAAGTCAATCAAGCTTAATTCATCAACAGTTTCATTATCACAATTCATCATTACCCCAACTTCAGATTTATTCAATTTTTCAACACCTTGTAAAAAAATACGTAATCAGTAAATAAATTAATCAGTAACCAATTGCTGATTCCATTACTTGTTTAACAGCTCTAACAGCTTGATTCATATGGTCACTATTTAAAGTTGGATGAACTTGAAACATTAGTGAAACTTCTCCAAGTTTTTTAGCATTTTCCAACCGAGAAACTGGAGAATATCCTAAATCAGTAAAGGCTTTTTCACGGTATATTTCACTACAAGAACCTACACCGCACGGTATGCCTAGAGAGTTAATTTCTTCCATAATTTTGTTTCGTGACCATCCATCTGCCAGTTTATCAATTTGCACAAAAGCGTAGTGTTTATAGTAGGAGTGATATACGCTCTCATCAGGAATGGGGACGATTAATCCATTAATAGAAGAAAATCCTATATTCAAAATCTCTGCGTTAGCCCTACGCTTCAAAATCCAATCATCTAGTTTTCTTAATTGAATCCGTCCAATTGCCGATTGAATTTCTGTTAAACGCCAATTCGTGCCAAAAGACTCAGTCAACCAACGAAATCCTGGTGCATGTTCTTTATTGTAAACGGCATCATAACTGCGACCAATGTCTTTATAAGCCCATGCTTTTTTCCACAACAATTCATCATCAAGCGCTATCAGACCACCCTCACCGCCCGTACTCATAATTTTATCTTGGCAAAATGAGAATGCCGCCACATGACCCCAAGCACCAACAGGCTTACCATTGTAGCGAGCCCCATGTGCTTGCGCACAATCTTCTATAACAAATAAACCGCGCTCATTTGCTAACGCCATAATCTCATCCATAGCGCATGGCCAGCCAGCAAGATGTACTACAACAATCGCTTTTGTTTTATTGGTCAAAGCTGCTGTAATCGTTTGAACAGTTAACACTTGACTTATAGAGTCTACATCTGCCACAACTGGCAAAGCTCCACGCATCACCGCACAACTGGCTGATGCAATATAAGTGCGACTAGGTACGATAACTTCATCCCCCGAACCTATACCTAGTGCATATAATGCCAACTCTAGCGCCACAGTGCCATTTGCAACCGCCACTGCATGTTTTCTACCAAGGTATTGTGCATATTCAGTTTCAAACTGCCTACCTTCATCACCTGTCCAGTAATTGACCTTACCCGATTTAAGCAATGAGGTTACCTTTTCAACCTCATCATCCTCATAATGTGGCCAAGGTGCCCACCCTAAATTTTTCATACTCTTTATCTTCAAAAGTTAATTATTTTGCCAACCTGATTTGCGTTCTGCAATTTGACGCGCTGGATTTCCTACTACAGTAACGTTTTCTACCACATCTTTTATCACAACAGTTCCAGCACCAACTATGCTCCAAGCACCGATTTTTTTTAGCTGAATTATGGTCGCGCTGGCCCCAATATCCGCCCCTGTTGCAATTGATACCGCGCCACAAATGGTTGCATTTGGAGCAATTGTAACAAAATCCTCAACCAGAGCCTCATGGCTAAGTGATGCTCTTATATTTACAATTACATGCTCACCGATCGTTACACCGCAAGTAAGCACAGCTCCTGCAGAAATCATCGAACCATCACCAATTTTGCAACTGGGACCAATGTATGCAGTAGGGTGAATAAGTGTTTGAAATTTATTGCTACACACTGAACTAATCAGATTTCTCACATGAAGCCTTGACACAGCGTTACCAATAGCTATGACTACACGTACTTTAGGTTTGTCACGCAACCAAGTATGGTCCCCAAGGATAAGTTCAGTATCTTTTTTTAGGGGAGTAGTTAATTGATCTAAGAAACCTAAAAAATTAAAGATTGGTCTCTGTTGATTTACTGCCATCACCAAATCATGCATTTCTCTTGCATGGCCACCAGTACCAAATATAACAAGATCAATTATCTCATTCTCCATTTGGATTCCTTCTCTGTGTGGCAGAGCCCATAAACTCTGGCATTGTTGCACTGTCATTTGCAGAAATACCAGAACGTTTAAATACTTTATATACTGTTAGCAACAAAATTTTAATATCTAACCAAATTGATTGATTATCAACATACCAAACATCTAGTTTAAATTTATCTTCCCAAGAAATAGCATTTCGTCCATTTACCTGAGCCCACCCAGTTATACCTGGCCGCACTTCATGTCGCCTAGCTTGCTCAGGCGAATAACGATCAAGATATTGCATTAATAAAGGACGCGGCCCTACTAAGCTCATATCACCTGTTAGCACGCTCCACAGGCCTGGCAGTTCATCCAAACTAGTTGATCGCAAAAACTTACCATACTGAGTCAGCCGCATATCATCAGGCAACAGATTCCCCACCGAGTCACGTTCATCAGTCATCGTTCTAAACTTAGCCATGACAAAAGGCTTAGCAGACAAACCAGGACGCACTTGATAAAACAATACTGGCTTTCCGAGGTTAACCCGCACCAGTATGGTAACCATAACAAATGCAGGCATTAACAAAGGCAAACTTATTACAATCAAAGTTAAATCAAATATACGCTTTAACATTCAATCTCTTTATTAAACAAAATTGAAATATATTCACTGGCTAATTTCTTATAGGAACGGTTTTCTAACAACCAAGCTTTTCCCTTTGCACCTATTTGGCTACGATCTTCAACACTCATACTACAATATCTTTTTATCTCATTGACTAAAGAGGCCGCATCTTCAGCGGGAACATAAGTACCACAACCAGCCTCATTTATCATTGAAGGATAACCACTATAAGATGCAACGATAGGTTTTTCAGAAAGCATATAGTCAATTACTTTATTTAATGACTGTCCATATTCCCAAACCTTTGACTTATAAACTGAAAAATATAACAAATCCGAATGAGCAAGAACTGACTGAACCATGTTTTTTGAAACTTTTGGAGCAAAAATAAGGTTAGGAAGGTGACCATATATATCAATGTAATGATTTTTTAATGCCCCATCACCAACAATTACAAATCTAACGTCATCGAAATCTTTCATCAGTTCTGCGGCCTTAAAAAAAGTCTCTAATGCATTTGTAATTCCAACTGTTCCTGCATGAACAACGTTAAATTTTCTTGAATCAAAATACTTATCTACATAATCTGAAGGCACAATGACATCATCCTGTAATTTAGTAACATCCACCCCCATGGGAATACATTTCACGTTACGCTCATAACCAAGAATTTCTTTAACATGCTCACCCAAATTTGGCATAGTGCCAACAATCAAATCAGAATACCTGTACCCCAAACGTTCTATTACGCCCAAAATTAATACAAACGGATTTCGAGGGCTAAAACCACCCTCTTCTACAATGGTTAGTGGCCAAATATCTCTAATTTCAAATACCAAACGACAACCGTATTTTTTCTTTAAGATTAGTCCATTGAGAATTGATAACAACGATAGGCTGGAAACGATAATGAGATCGGGCTTAGTGAATAACCCTTTGTTTAACCAAAACAAGTTCCACTCAAAATGCAGCCAACTCAATATCCTCCGTGCAGACTTAGCAACTTTGTATTTCATAGTTCTTAGCCAGATCAAAGTTACACCTTGGTTTTCTTCCAAAGTGACTGAAGCATTCAATTTTGGCAAACTTACTAAATTATTGGAATCTGAAGTAATGACGACAGGTTTATACCCTTGCTTAACGAACTCCTTCATCAGCAACCACCCTCTACTACCGGGTGAATCATCAGTTTCTGGAGCAAAGTATTTTGATATATACCAAATAGTCTTAGACATTATTATTCTTAGTTATCGTTAATGTTGCATTAGCGCTTGTAAAGCTTAGGAATGGAATTAATCACATTGATAACCTCTGTAAAATCCATACCAAGGGCGTCAAGATACCATCTAATATTTTGATACCTAGGTCTATTTTCACACTCAACCAAAGCCAAAGCCTGCTCTCTAGTTATATCGCCTTCACGAATCTGGTTACTACGGAAGGTGTCGTGTTCAGTAAAGCCTGCGACTGTATAGTAAATATAGTTATACAAAGCGGCTGTTCCGTCACCAATTCGCCACGTTGTAGTAGTATCTGGTGCTTTTTCCCAGTCGTATTGACCTAAAAGCGTATCATCAACCTCGGTTTCATCCCAACGCCAATAATCAAATATATGGTAATAATCTTTTTTTTCCGTAAAGCTTCTATAGTATTCTCCAGAGAGAGTGTCCCATAGCGATCGATTAAAATAACCAGGGCTTTCTAACATCGCTTTCGTTCTTTTGTAGTGGTATCTAAGCTGTTTAGTAATCCCATGCGAATAGACTCTTTTTTCTTCAAAGTCAGGTGGTATGTCTAAAAACCCAGTTTTGAAGTGGGTAACTTCAAGCGGATTAACTCCCCATAAGTTCAAACTAATACCAGTTTGCTTCTTGACCGTTTCAACATGTCTAAAAAAGTGTTTATCACCTGCAGTGAGCATCGCCATCATTCCCAAGTGAGGCGACTTCAACCAAGCCTGTAGATTCATTCGAATATTTCGCCGCTTTTTTGATATATCTGCCGCAATAATTATATTCTCAACACCCAGCTTGGAGCACATACGGCTAATATTCCTGCGCCCTAGGTCTGTCACCATTCCCCAATCATAAGTATAGGTGATGGGCTTCATTTTTAGCTCATTTACAATCAAATGCAAACCATAACAACTATCGCGCCCACCTGAAAAAGGAACAATACAGTCATCTCCAACGGCTCGTCGATAAGGCTCAACTAACTTAAATAGCTCTTCTTTAGGTTTGGGAACATTGCGCAGTTTATAGTTTCGGCAATAATTACAAACGCCCTTGTCATCAAAAGAAATAAATGGCATTGTTTCAGGCAGAATGCATTTAGTGCAGCGTTTTAGGAATGGTTTCCTATACTCAAGAATTCCTTCCTCTGCTTTAATATACTTAAACTCAGGGATTAAATCTTCTTTTCTAGTTGATTCATCCGAAACTTGGATCACATCACAAACCGGTATATCAACAATGTATGCTTGTTCCTTAATTTGCTGAATACCCTTGCAATCAAGCTGAGTTAAAGGATAGCTTTCTGATGAAAAATAAAATGCCTCTTCATTACTGCCAATGTATAAACTTCCATTATTCGAGAATAAAACCACTTTACCTAGTTTAGGCAAAACAACCGCTGTTGAAATCGTGCCTTTACACTGCCCAAGAACCGCATCGGATAATAAGGACAAATCTTCTCCGCTTTTCAGATGTAATTCAGTAATCGCAGCAATGACTTCAGAATCAATTTTAAAAAGGCGTTTAGTGCCTAAGGTTTCCCAAACTGCATCATCATTGACAATTATGCCATTGTGAATAACTAATACATCACCTCGAACAATAGGCTGGTTATCACCCAAGCCGTTTGTAATCAAGCGACTGTGACCCAAAACAAAAGTGGATGAATAAGGTTTAACTTTCGATAACAAAGTCTTAATATCGTAGTCTGCTCGCTTAACCTGACAACTTTTCACTTGTTTAAATATTAAACCACTTGAATCACGCCCTCTCTGGCGCGCATGATTCACCAACAACTGTAAAGACTGCTTGTTAACGGAATTCTTACTAATAACTCCAAATATTCCACACATACAAAACCCCAAAAAATATTAACTACTGTTTATCTAAAACCTGATTATACAAGCCTAACAAATTTCTAGCCTGAGCATCCCAACTTAAAGGGTGCAAATCATCAATAGAAAAACCTATATCAACTTCATTATTTTCAAATCTAAAAATTGCTTCTTTTACACTATTGACATCAAGTGAAGTTACCGTACCCAATTGAAACTGCTCAACCACTGACGATATATCTGGAAAGTTAGAAGCCAACACTGGCAAACCTGCAAAGCAATATTCAAATAACTTATTTGGCAAACAATAATAATCACTTAATGAAACATTTTCGATTAAACATAAACCAACATCGGCTGATTGAGCGACAGGTACAACTTTCTCATGTGGCACAGCATCATGGACATGAATATTCGTATATTTTCTAGATTCCGATTTCAGATAATCAGACATATCACCATAACCTAAAAAGACTAAATGAGAACGTATCTGCTTATCCTTAAATGCATCCAGCAGAAGTTCAATACCACGGCCTTTACCTAAAATACCGATATACAAGAAAACCTTCTGATCTTCAGAAATACCGAAAGTAGTCCTTAGATAACCTATCCCATTCGAGTCAACACCATTCAATTCTGTATCAATAACTGGTGAATTAAAAACTACCGTGCTTAGCTTTGCTCCAACATTATCTTGATACCACTTTTCGATAGAAGGACTGACAACAATTAAACCATCAACAAAACGCCATAATATCTTTTCAACCCAAAGTGTGAGTTTACCAAGAAATGGGCTTAAACCATTTCTGTTCGATTCCAACTCATGTGCGTCGTAAACAAGTTTGGCCTTTGTAAAAACTTTTACTAAAAAACCAATCGGCAGCACTAATGTATCGTGACAATGAATAATGTCCGGTTTCACTTTTACCGCTTTAAAAAAAGATCTGAATAGAAATTCAATAAGAGTGAGTAAATGTCTTAAAGGTTTTGGAAGAAAAGTCCATTTCTTAACAAAAAGCGGGATAGAGATAATCTTTGATTGATCAAAATATTTTGAATCTCTCGTTCCTTCCGTTAGTTTAATACCTATACCTGATACCTGATACCCTGAGTTTTCTGCCGCCTTCATCTCCTTTAAAATACGACTGTCATGCACAATATCTGTATGAGATAAATGGAGATTTTTTTTCATATAAAACCTTATTTATTAATAAGTTAAAATTAACTAAAATCAAACGCGACAAAAAACAAACCCAAAGCAAACCAAAGCACAGCCCAATGCATTGAGGTTGCAACAATGGCAATTAATAAAATTGCTGTCACCATCATTATGGCTGTCAAATTAGCTATATTTGAAATTAAAATTATTTGTTGATTATTTGCAACTGTGAATAATTTAAATCGCTCTTTGTAAGCAATCAATATATAAAAAGCAAACAAGAAAAAACCCAGCAAACCGGTATGCGTTAACAGGGTAGCAAGTAAGCTGTGTACATAACTGCCGCAACCAGTTGTTAAGCAGTCTACATTCATATTTCCAAAAAGTGGCGAGTAAGAAAATTGAAGTGCGAAGTTATCGAGCAAAGCAAGTCTAGAGCTTACAGAGGAAACCTCGCCTGACCCAAAACCTCCGAGCCTTGTCATGGTTAAATCGATACCTAAATAACTGGCGACCGATAAAATAACACCGATTAGCATTACTAGCGCTAGAACACCGAAGACAATTAAACGTGTAGATACTTTGCCAAAGGTCAACCGCGTAAAAGTAAGTTGCTTGATAGTTAAAAAACGTCTACTCGATTTAAACCAGAGTAGCATTAAAATCGCAACTACAATCACCCCAAGTCCGCCAATCAAAACCGTGGCATTGTTTGAGCCAATCATTTGTGCAATGAGTAATGACGTTAGTGTATAAAATATAAATAGTCCAAATGCTGCAACACTTGCCGCCCTTATAGCGAAGTTCGGTTTTCGTTGCTTTAAGGATATAAACTGTGCGTAAAGCGTTATAAGAATTAAATAACTAATAGCCAAAAAGTTCCCCGGGCGCTGATATGCTCCATACGGATCCTCTATCAATAGAATATCGGTGCGCAATCTTAAAGTCATATCAAAAAAAACATCTATTAATAAAGTATAACTAATAATTAAGTAACCTATAAAAAACAGTGTAAAAAACTTAAAGTATCTTTTTACTTGCAATGAATTTTTATAATTCCGACCTAAAATAATGGCTACGAATAAACCCAAAATGTAAAAAGTTAACACACCACTTGTGGTAGCTACGATGTACTCTTTTAAACGATCAATTGAACCAATATCAATTCCGATTCTAAAAATAAAATAGGCGAGAAATAAAAGAAGCAAAAAGGTTGATCGGCGTATGACAATCGAACGTGCCGAACTAGCACGCCACAAAAACAACAAACCACTTAATACTATAAATAAACCAAGAGCAGGAAGATTAACTCCTTTCTCACCAATTCCACTAATATTGGTTTTTAAATAGAAATCCAAAAAAAACAACGCAAAAAAGCTTAAAGTCAGATAAAGCTGCTTCATGCGTTAACAACCTTTTTAAACAAGGTTTTATCTTGGTTATTATAAAAATGTGAGTTATGCCAAAGCAGAGCAAAACTTCCACCTCGGTCAATACTGACTTGTTTTAACTGCATCATCAGGGCTTCAGTTTGCTCTCCATAGCCAAGTCTCATATACGAAATCACTGAACACTCCATCACAATTAGCGGTCGTTGTTTCAATTTTATTTTTTTCTGATTTTGCCAACCCCACATACTAAATTCTTTGGAAGTGCCATACCGAAAACCAGCATGATCTGCATAAGCCCCCGTCGTGTCATATTCAAACCCCGCTGCATCTATATAATCCGGCGTGACTGCACTATCCCAACGCAAATAGTGCTGGCGATTGCCTTTTATCTTCTGATTGATATCCGCTTTTTTAAGGGACGCCTCTACCAGTGCTTTTTGCTGTGAAATTTTTTCTTTGTCTAGATAGGTTTGATAGCTTCCGTGTACACCAATCTCATGCCCTCGAGCATCAATCTTTTGCATAAGCTTTATAATCTTTTTATCTGTAATTTCATAACAACCATTTTGGGGCTCTTTTGATGTTGGGATAAAGTAAAAGGCAGCTTTTAATCCTGCCTGCTCGCACACATCCATATACCAATCAAAGGTGTAGTTAGGGTCAAACCTATTCACACCAAGCTTATTAAACAGGTAACGGTTTAATCGTTTAAACATTTCCATAGGACTTTTGCGTTTTATCAAATCTCCCATACACGTTTTGATCAATTTTGGTAGCGTCGCAACTGTACAATCATAAGGCTGATCAACATCGCAACTGACAAAAGTTTGTGATACGTGATGCTTTCGCTCTAGCTCAGGCCATAGTTGGATTAAACTTTGCCAAAGGATTTCTAAATACTCATCAACCAAAGGCCTTTCAAGAAAGCCAGTTTTGTAAGCCACTGACGCGGTGGCCGGAAAGCGGTCGTGGTTGTCTCGATCTAGGGTAATCAGCTCTTCATAGCGTGAAAGCATAAAAAAGGCACTGCCGAAAATATCTAGGTTTAGATGAAGGTGTTCGCCGTTTTTCACTAGGCCTTTATACCTGGATGTGTGTGGTTGTCCGTATAACACCGGCACACTTGGTTCGACTAAATTGACGTTAATGCCATCATCCGCAGGCATCCAAGTTGCCAAGGGCAAAACCGGCATGGATTCGGGTTTTAACCAGGCCTGGTGCGCATGATGGAAAAAACTGGCGTCCAATGTTAATTTGGCTGAACTGTCAGAACTAGCAGGCCTGGTGATTTCAATCACATCGCCATCATAAGTTTCCACTTCAAACGCCAAGCCCAAAAACTCACCCAGCAGAATCTCCAACACATAACACTGTTCACTTTGGCAGACATTGGGGACGTTAACTTTTAGCATGCCTAACCCTTAATCGTTTTTTTGAGGCAAAGCATGGTATTTAGAATTTTTGAAGGCTTATTGGACACAGAAAAATAAGATTTCTGCACTGCACCGAATCCTCTAAAAAACCGTTCGATGGGTTCGATCATCGAACCTTCAAAATCAAACTTTTTGGTTACGGTGCTGGCAAACTTAATCGCTTCCCACATACATAAACTAGTTGCCCCGCTATTACGTAAGTCGGGATTTCCCCCACCCATTAAATAATAAGCGGATTGCTCATCCCAAATAATTAAAACACCAGCATGATTTTTACCTGCTTCATCTTGCCCAATAAACCACTGGCATTGATTTCGTTGCTTTGCCTTCTCTACCAAACCCTTAACAAACTCTTTTGAATAAGGCATCTGCATGCCTTGACGCAAAAACGTCATTTCATTTAACGCAATAAAGTCGTCAATTGGTAAGTCGGTTCTTACCGTTACTCCAGCCTTATTTTCAGATTTACGGATATCTGTTCTAATTTTGGCTTCCAAACCATTCCAAACATTATCAATATCAGATAGATCTTCGATAACATAGGTATATCCTGTTGTCTGCTCGAATCCACACCAATGAAAAGGCAACCAGTTGGTTTGCGAGTAATGCCAATTTTGATTGAAGTAGTTGTATCTTGGAAGCTGGTCAATCAATGCTTGCATCCAGTCTTTTTGCTGTGAAAGCATTTTACTGTATTTGGCTTGCGACGTTTTTAACCAAGGACCAAGGTTTTGCGTTAATGGCGGATGCGAAAGCAAGGTAAACCGATAGCGTTTTTTTGTAACATAAGGCATGGACGCTAAAATTTCTTCACCATTTTCTACCAAACACACATCCCACGTATCACCCGCCACCGTATCTAACCACCAAGCCTGACTAAAAATAGGAATGGTTTTTTCATGCTCACAAAATAAACGGTATTTTTCTTTATTCGTCAACTTTTTAACAACCTCACAATTAAATTCTTCACACTAAACTTTCGGGTTAAATAAATGCGGCCATCTTTACAGGCCACGTGATAACGCCCATTTTGCTTGCCAACTTTACCAGGCTTGGTGGTTTGCGTTGGCTGTTTTTCATAGCCTTCTATCACCCAACGCTGCCCTTTCCATAAGCCTTTGGGTTGCGGCAAGGCGTTCAACCACAGCTCTGTGCCACGTAGAACGTGCCATATCCGCTCGATTGGCCAGCTTTGCCAGTCGACAATGGTTTTGTGTTCATCCTGCGCTAAGTTTTTGGCGCGTGGTGTTGCGCTTTGTGCCGGTTGTTTGATTCGGGGTGCTGTGCCCGCTTGAATGGCATCTAAAGCTTTCAGTACCAGCGACGTACCGGTTTCGCCGATTAATTTATCCAACCTGGGTGGCGATTTGGTGCCTAGCGGAATATGAGTACGCTCTTGAAAAATAATGTCACCGGTGTCTTCACCTTTGTCGATGTAATGCACAGTAACACCGGGGTTTATCTCCATATTGTAGTATTGCCAAAAGTCCGGGTTCGGGCCACGATATTCCGGCAAAATCGCAGGGTGTAAATTAATGGCCCCGTATTTGGGTAACGTGAATATTTTCTCTTTAAGTAGTTGCGACATACTGAACACAACAATAATATCGGGCTTTAAATCCTTTATCCATTCCACCAGACCTGGTTGGTCGCTGGAGGTCATAAAATGATAAGGGAGGCCTGCTTGATCGGCTTTGTTTTTTAAACTGACTTGCTTGCGTTTAATTTTGGAATAGAAAAACCGCGCTATGCCCATGAGCTTATACTGACCTGGTTGTTTTTTGTAGTTGCGCGGTGCGGATTCCAAAATGCCGACAACTTGATGCTGGCTATTAAGCAATGGCTCAACTAAACGCGATACACCCTGGGTGATCATCAAGACTCTAAGACCTGTTTTGTGATGAATTTCAGGCCGAAAATCACCAGCACTTTTACTCTCTCTCTCTACAAAACCGGCCTTTTGTGCGCCTTTTATCGAAGCGGTGTTTTTGGCATTGATGCTCATTAAAATTTCGCCTTTGTGTTTAAAATCGTCAACTATCTTGGATAACACCGCCGGGTAAATGCCCTTGCCTCTGGCTTGCGGCGCGGTTTCACAATAGTGGATAAAATGTTGATTGGGTTGCAACTTCATCGGGTATGCCCAATGCGGATACACCACCTGCTCATTCGACTTCACCCAAGAACGATGCACGCATTGACCATCGAGATAAGTATAATACCCTTTATCCCCCAACGCTAAAAAATCACGAAACACCTCAACATAACGCGCAGGTTGAAAATTAAGGATGTCTGCTAGGTTTGCTTGAGTTGCCCAGCGGATGTCGGTGGCTGCATAACTAACTGTTTTATTTTGTTCGGATATAAACAAGCCTATTGTTTCATAGCAAAACAAGCGCATTTTAATCGCCATCAACAATCGCTTTATCAATTTCATCTTATTTAAAACCCTTTGCGAATTTCCATGTCATAACGCCATTAATTGAATACATTAAAGTATATGCTGCGGAAAAGAAAATAATGGTTGTCATGACATCTTTAGAGGCATAACCTACTATAAAAGCTAAACCCGTCGCAATTAACAAGCAAGTTTGCCAAAATAAATCTAACTTTTGTTTTTCTGCAATCATGAACATATTACTCAGTGGCCCGGTAACAAATTGAAGGAAAAACATTGGGGTAAGGATTTGCGCATAAAAACCCGCTTCTCGCCAATTCTCACCAAACACAATTGCAAATAAATCAGGTGCTATAAAAATAAATACAGCAAAGGGTAATACCGAAATAATTAACAGCTTTTTAAAGGTGTTTTTGTATTCACTGATGCATTCACCGCGCTCCGCATAGGCTTTGCTGGCCTGCTGTCTGAAAACATCACCAATTGTACCTCCTATTATTGACAAAGGTGCACTAATCACACGTTGGATTAACATGTAAAACCCAGCCACAGTCACTGTAAAAAGAATATTAAAAAATATGCTCGGAAGCTGTCGTGAAGTTGCGTTCATGGTGTGTGCTATCAGAAGAAATTTGGGGAAATTTATATAACGTTTTGCCAGTGCAAATTGTTTTAACCTTTTAGGTTTATGCATATTCCGTGTATTTTTTATAAATTTCTGCCCCATGTATAACGTGGCCAATACTTGCCCAATCACTTGTCCTAGTATTAAACCTAAAGCAGATAGTTTGGTTAAAAACCCAAACCCGACTTGTGACACCACCATGGTTGAACTTTGAACAATACGGCTATTCGCCATATCTCTGTAGCCTTTTTCTCGATTAAACCAATAGTAGAGCGACTGATAGACTCCCGTTAAAAAAATGCTTAAAGGTATCCAATATAACCAGTTTGCGATTTCAGAGTTATTGAGTAAGCCGACTATTTGACTTTCAAATAGCCAAATCATAAATAACGTTAATAAACTAACTAAGCTAGAAATCACCCAAGACATGATAACGATTTGATAAGCGTCATCGCGTCTTTTTGGTAAAACAATGGCGAGTTCATAACGTGCAGTCGCCAAGACAGCCAATATTGTTACTATGGCAATGTAAAAAGCAAAAAGTCCGAAATCTTCAGGTGTGAATATCCTCGTTAGTATCGGACTAATCGCAATCGGAATTGCCTGCGCTATGGTCGTGCCAGTCATTAAGGTTAGCACATTACGTCTAAATTCGGATTTAGGTTTCAGGCTATTACTCACTTTACCTCATCCCGAATTAGACCAAGAGCCTGCTGTGCGTATATAGTTGCACCAATTTCATTTAGATGATTATCATCAAAGTAAATCAAATGGTTGGCTCCATCACTCAGCTTATATAGTGGTGCTTTGTTAAACACTGGTAAATCATTTAGCTTTAAGAAGCTTATGTTTCTGTGATTATTGATTAGAAGTTCTATTTTTTTATTCGCTTCTAGGTATGTTTTATCAATGCTCACATCCACTGGAAAACCCAACGTACTTAGCCTTGCCGCCCGTTGCGGGTTATTACTTAATTTTGGAACCTGAGACATGATGTATAAAGTTTGTTGAGGTTTAATCGCATTTATAAACTTCTCTAACGAAGAATGAAAAGTAGGATATTGTGTGTGAAACTGCCAAGCGCTAGCCAAAAATATTATTTTTGCATTTTCTATATATTGCTTAGCTTCACTTATTTGTGCAATGCATGACTCTTGCGCCAATTCTGGTATACGTTGATAATCAAACTCAGGTATTGTTGCACAACTACTTGCTGTGATAATCCGTGCTTTAAAGCCTAATTCTTTGCCCAGATTATCAAAAAAGATATTTAACATCGCCGCATGACTATCACCTAACACTAACACTTCCAGATTACTATTAATATCACCTTTCAAGCAATCTCCTACAATTTTACCGTGGCAAATAGTGTCTGGATCAGCGTAGCGTTGGTACTTTAACGGCAGAGATTCTGGAGTAAGCTTAGTATTCACAGTTGCTCCAGTTTGGGTTGTTATAGTGACACCACTGATAAGCAAAATCCAGCCCACCCATTTTTTCCAAAGGGTACGCTGTTTACGCATGGGATTTTCAACCAAGTAATAACTGGCTGAAGCCAGCAAAACTGTTAACACTATAAAAAACACACTATAGCCAATACTAAGACTCTCGACCCCAGTGTAATAGCGTAAAAAAGCAAGAACTGGCCAGTGCCATAAATAAAGTGAATAAGATATCGCCCCTAGCCATACTAATATCGGAAACGAAAGTAAATTGCTAACGGCATTTGATTTCCCTTTTTCGCTTGCATTTGCAAAAATCAAAAGTGACGCGCCTATTGCTGGTAGTAAAACAGCAATACCAGGATATAGACTATTCTCATTTAAAACTGCAAAGGAGATTAGAATTAACAATAAGCCGAATACACTTAACAATAAATTGATGTTTTGGTCCTTAGGCTTGGTTTTAATGTATAGCGCGACTAGTCCACCAATTAGAAATTCCGGTATCCGTGCGAAAAGGCTATAGTAAGTAGCTTGTTCAATACCTTGCATACGCAAGCGGTATTCAGCTAATGCAATTAATGAAACTATTAATAAAAAATAAAAGGCTTTGAGCACTTTTTCGGTTAATAGCAATACCAACAATGGAATCAATAAGTAAAATTGTATTTCAACTGCCAGTGACCATGTGTGTAGAAGTGGTTGCTCTAGTGCACTTGGCTCAAAGTAATCTCCAAACCCTGCAAAATAATGGTTACTATTAAAATAGAGCGCAGATTTAAGACTTTTATAAAATGTTTTATAGTCTGGCGGAATATATAAAATGGCTGCAACTACTGTTGTGGCAAAAAGCATAACAAAATAGGCTGGAGCAATACGCTTAATACGGCTAAAGTAAAAGATTTTAAGCGTATGCAGTTTATGCTGATTAGACTTCAACTTTTGACTCATCAAAATTTGTGTTATCAGATAGCCAGAAATTACAAGAAACACATCCACACCTATAAAACCCCCGGGTAGTAAAGTGGGATTATAGTGAAATGTTATGACTGCCAATACAGCTAAAGCACGAAGGCCTTGAATATCAGAGCGGAAATTATTTGTATTAGCAGACATTAAATTAAGGTTTTAACGACTTTTAGCTGATCACCTTCACTTAAGTATGGTCCCATTGGCAAACTCATTACTTCATTTGATAATGCTTCTGATATAGGAAAGCACCCTTTACCTTTCCCTAAATATGAAAATGCAGGTTGCAAGTGAAGCGGTACGGGATAATGAACCGCGGTTGGAACCCCAGCCTCTTTCAGTTTTTGTTGCAATTGCTCACGGTTTTTTACAAGTACGGTGTATTGTGCATAGACACTAGTGTTGTATGGTTCAAGGTATGGTGTGATGATTTTTACGTTATCATTTTTCTTTTGTATCAATTCTGTATACTTTGCTCCCAATCTCCCGCGTTGCTCTACTTCCCATTCAAATCGCTCAAGTTTTGCTAAAAGAATTGCTGCTTGCATAGTATCTAAACGGCCATTCATACCTATTCTTGAATGGTAGTAGCGCTTTTCTTGCCCATGCACTCTAATCTCGCGCATGGCTTTTGCGAGCGCATCGTCATTTGTGAACAAGGCACCACCGTCACCGTAAGCACCTAGCGGCTTGCTAGGGAAAAAACTAGTTGAGCCAATGGTGCTTAGTGCGCATGATTTTTTGCCCTTATAAGTTGCGCCAAACGATTGTGCAGCATCTTCAATTACGGGCAAGCCATGTTTATCAGCAATTGCGTTAATCGCATCAAAATCCGCACATTGCCCATACAAACTGACAGGCATAATCGCTTTGGTTTTAGGTGTGATTGCAGCTTCAATCTTTGCGGGGTCAATATTATAAGTACGAGGGTCTATATCAACAAAAACTGGTATTGCTCCAAGCAGAGCAATCATTTCACCTGTTGCAATAAATGTGAATGGAGTAGTGACAACCTCATCCCCAGCACCGATTCCTAGCGCCATCATGGCTATCATAAGGGTATCTGTGCCACTGCTTGCGCTAATGCAGTGCTTTACGCCTACGTAGTCAGCAAGCTTAGTTTCAAGCTCTGCGACCTCAGGTCCCATGACGTATTGGCCGTGATTAATTACACGATGAATATTTTTTTCTAGATGAGGGCGAATGGAATCTTGCTGTGTTTTAAGGTCGATGAAGTCAATTGATTTATTACTTTGTGACAAAGCAAGATATTGCATTGGAGTGATTGTATGTTCAGGATATTTTTCACATAAAACTTCATCACGAGTTAGCAGCTTAATTGACCCTGATGCAAATCTCCCAAGCGCACGAACTAGTTGCTCATCTTCTGGATCTGAACTTTCAAAAACATCGCCATCTTCTGCCAGCGCGGCTAACCAATGTTTGTCTTGCGCAAAAGCTTTAAGCGTTTGGCGTGCACGTACCATCCACTGATACTTGCTAACAAACTCATCCGCTTCACTTTGGCAACGTCTAAGCTCTCTCAATAGATTGTATTCTAGCGATTGCACGCTACCTGTGTATAACCAAAGCTTACCCCCAAGCGTTTGGCAATGCTGGAGCGCTGCGGCAGAAACTGGAGCAAAAGGCATACGTCTAGCACAAACATCAATTGCAATGTTCACATCAATAAGCAAATCCATTTTTTAAACAGGTCTCCCTTGTTCTTTTCGCATCTCTGCTCGTAGCTCAAATGCTTCAATACGCTCAAGTTGTTTAGCGCTGAGTGATTTCAATTCATCCCCAGCAGAAAGTGGCGCATTTCGTACAGCTTCAAGTTTATCCAACATCGCTTCAGCGCTCGTTAACATTTCTGGTGATAAATTGAATGTATTATCTTGAACTTCAATTTCGTCATCTGGTACGGTAATCACTAAACGAACGTGATTGTGCTTTAACCGCAACGGTTGAGACAACTCGATTTTACCTTGGTTATAAATAGCTTCTACTTGCATGATTTATCCTTTCATTGTGAGCTGACCTGCACTCAAAATATAGGTTTTACCCGTATGTGGACAGGTTGTCATCGCATCACCTTTTAGAGGCAGATTTAACTTTTCACCATACGCACTCATCCAACCAATTTGCTTAGCTGGCACGCCTACCATTAAGGCGTATGCAGGTACATCTTTATTCACTACCGCACCCGCGCCAATAAATGCATATTCGCCAATTGTAATGCCACATACAATGGTACTATTTGCGCCTAATGTAACACCCTTTTTAACTAAGGTATTACGATATTCGTCTTTACGTGACACGGCTGAACGAGGGTTATACACATTGGTAAACACCATGCTGGGGCCACAAAATACATCATCTTCTAAAGTCACATTGTCGTAGACGGACACATTGTTTTGTATTTTCACGTTGTTACCGATTGCGACTTTATTGCCAACAAAAACATTTTGACCTAGAGAACAATCTCTCCCTATAGTCGCACCACTACACACGTGAACCCAGTGCCACACACGAGAGTTTTCGCCTATTCTTGCACCTTCATCAACTATAGCAGTTGGGTGAATATCTAGTTTCTTCATTTACAATATCTATCCAATTGATTAACTACATTTCGCGCCAATGCTAGCGCAGTGGTCCATTTTCCGCCAAATATATTTAATAATTTTCCATCACGTTCAATGATGTACTCACGTGTTGCCTTGTTAGGGTCTTCTGCAGTGTAAATCAATGGTCTAACCCCAGCATAACTATCTACAATATCTTCTTTTTTCAAAGAATCCTTTCTATAGTGATTGTAAGCAGCCAATAGATAGTCTTTCTCTTCTTCTGAGCAAATTACAACATCATCTAGATTCTGCCTAACTTCTGTTGTTCCAATTAGCGTATTTTCTCGCCACGGTAAAACAAAAAAGATTCGGCTCTCGTTTGGCACTTCTAACAAGTACGACTGCTCACACTTTCTACTTACAACAATATGGCTTCCTTTAACCGTGTCCAATCGATAAGGGGACGTAATACCACTCTTTTCCAGCAATTTAACCGCCCATGGTCCAGATGCATTTACTATAAAATCATAATGAATAATATCCCCTACAACATGGAGATTCCCATTCACATCAACTTTATCCACAGGTTGATTCTCTTTAACATTTACTCCTACTTGAATCGCCTGCTCTGCAACCCACATTGCTAGTTTAAAATCATCCATTTGACCATCAGAAAACTCATATCCTCCTATTAAATCATGCGACTGTAACTGAGAGTCTATTTTTAGTAGTTCCTTAGCACTCAACCATTTGGATGGCGGTAAAATACTCTTTCCGGCCAAATGATCATATAGAAAAAGTCCTATGCCAATAAACCAGCGACTCCTCTTAGAGTTTTTATAAATAGGCAATACCAACCGTAAAGGATTGGTAAGTGATGGCACACGCCTCAACCAATCATCTCGCTCTTTTAAAGCTTCTCTCACAAGACGAAATTCATATTGCTCTAGGTAACGTATTCCTCCGTGCAGAAGCTTTGATGATGCTTTACTTGTTTCGCTTGCTAACTTACCACGGTCATATAAATCAACTTTATAACCAGCCTGAGCAAGAAGCCAAGCACAACTTAAACCGTTAATACCCCCACCAACAACAGCTATACGCATCAAATACCTAATAAGCTAGTGGCAAACCAACGCGCTTACCATCACGCGCAGAAAGGTAGGTTGCAATAATCACCTCCAGAGATTTTAAGCCTTCACGACCATCTGTTTCAGGTTCACTCTCGCCACGCATCACTTTAATTACGTTATCGTAATAGAGGGGGTGACCAAAGCCATAGACAGAGGTTGTTTCATAGCTTGCCTCTTTCACCTTTGCGTCGTCAGGGTCGGTATCAGCAAATTCCCAATGCTGAACTTCATTGACAGCCATGCCACCAATACGAACCGTGCCCTTTTCTCCCAAGATAGTAATGCTTCCTTCTAAGTTCTTAGGGTAAGTCAGCATGGTTACATTCATCGAGCCCAACGCGCCACTGCGCCAACGCAAGCTAATGACACCAGTATCCTCAGCTTCAATATCACGCTCTAGGGTTGCGGTGTAGGCTTGTAAGCTTTCCAGTGGGCCAATCAACCATTCAATCAAATCAACGTAATGACTCGCTTGGTTCATAAATGCACCGCCATCATACTCCCATGTGCCGCGCCATGCTCCTTGATCATAATATGATTGTGGGCGTGTCCAGAACACGTTCAGGTTCACCATGTAAATTTTACCGAAGCGCTTTTGCTCAATGGCTTTTTTAAGTAACTGCAATGTTGCATTACGACGATTTTGCTTCACCACAAACAAGCGCACTCCAGCTTCATCACATGCGTTTACCATGCGTTTACCATCTGCCAAGCGCGTTGCCATCGGCTTCTCTGTAATCACATTACGGCCTGCTTTGGCAATCTCAATGGCTTGATCTGGGTGCAAACCAGACGGTGTTGTTAAAACAAACACATCGGCATCACAATTAGCAAGCATTTCAGTGAGCGAGTTAAATGGTTGTGCACCTGTCGTCTTAACTGCGTCAGCCAAAGCGGTTGGATTGATGTCGCAAACCCCCACCAGTTCAGCATGGTCACTATGTTGCTTAATAGCAGCGAAGTGATTTTGAGCAATGCGTCCACAACCTACGAGTGCGAATCGGATTTTTCTGTTCAAAATTGGTGGCGGAAAATGATACATATCGAGCGTCTCTTTTATTTGTATATTCTTAAAATTTAGATTAGAAATATCGGCCCTAGAATCTAAACACAGTTAAACCTAATGCGGCAGCTTCATGCCGGTTATAAAGTGCTTTTAAATCAGCCAGCACTGGCTTTTCAGATTTCAACATTTGTTTAAGTTCTAATGGCGACATATTGCGATAAACCTTATGACCCACAGCAACCACTAAAGCATCTACTGAAGATAAGTCATCCATTGAATTAAGCCTTACGCCATATTCATCAAACACTTCATCCGCATCTGCGTAAGGGTCTGCAACCACCACATTGACACCCCAAGCCTGAAACTCTTCAATCAGATCTACAACTTTGCTGTTGCGTATATCTGGACAATCTTCTTTGAAAGTAATGCCCATCACACCGACTTTACTTTTAGAAACATCAATACCGTTTTTCAACATTAATTTTATTACACTTCGCGCTGCGTATCTTGCCATGTTGTCATTCATGCGGCGACCTGAAGCAATGATCTGCGGATGGTAGCCAACCTCTTCAGCTTTGTGCGTTAGATAATATGGGTCAACACCAATACAATGACCACCCACCATACCAGGCCTAAATGGCAAGAAGTTCCATTTTGTTCCTGCGGCCTCCAGCACCTCTATAGTGTCGATACCCAAACGCTCAAACAACACTGACAATTCATTGACTAATGCAATATTTAAATCGCGCTGGGTGTTTTCAATAATCTTGGCGGCTTCTGCCACTTTGATATTCGAAGCTTTATGCGTGCCTGCGGTAATAATTGAGGCATATAACGCATCAACTTCATCCGCAATCTCTGGCGTTGAGCCACTCGTAATTTTTTTTATTTTCGTAAGGGTATTAACCTTATCACCTGGATTGATTCGCTCGGGGCTATATCCACAGTAAAAATCGACATTAAATTTTAAACCTGAGTTTTTTTCTAAAGCAGGAACACAAATCTCCTCAGTACACCCAGGATAAACTGTAGATTCATAAATAACGACATTCCCTTTTTTTAGCGCCTTACCGACTGTTTCGCTTGCTTTAATTAAAGGTGTTAAGTCAGGGCGATTCGCTTGATCGATTGGGGTAGGAACGGTAACAATAAAAATGCTGGCCGATTTAAGCACATCAGAGTTTGCTGTGTAAGCTAGAAATTTTGCATTTGCCAACTCTTCAGGCGTTACTTCCAAAGTGTGGTCTTGGCCGTCTTCGAGCTCTGCAATGCGTTTTGTGTTGATATCGAAGCCGATTACAGATCTGGTTTTACCAAACTCCACCGCCAATGGCAAACCGACATAGCCTAGTCCAATGATAGCGATTTTTTTATCAGTTACATTCATTTATATTTATCTCGTTAAGATTAGTGTAATTATTAAAAAGCTTTACCCCAGCAAAAGGTGATTTTCAACCAAATTCATGTGAAACTTTCCTTTCCTACCTCTCGCTTTAAAGTAGAAATTTCTTTTTTGAGCAGCTCATATTCATTTAATTTAACAGTTAAAAACCTTAGTGTAATTTTAGCTTTTTCCTCTATGCCACTTGGCGTGAGTAAATACATGTACGCTAACTTGTTTTTACTTGTTCGAAAATTACCAACCTTTATCAGGCCAACTTCTATTAAAGCGTTTAAGCAATAATTAGCTTTTCCAAGACTAATTCCCAAAATTTTAGCCAACTCACGCTGGCTCATTTCTGGATTCTTTTCTAACAACTTAAGTATTTTATAACGATATTCGTCAGTAAGCATATCTAGGAGTTCAACCATTGAACGAATGGATTGTCAGTTTATATTAAAGATTAATAAGTTCAAAGAAAATTGTAAAGAATCAGTAAGCGCCGCCTGTAAATCTCTTAATATCCCTTAATTGCCGTTTAGTTGGTCGGCCTGCACCCCTATCCCGCAAGGCATGTGCATTTTCACCCGTCACTTTTAAGTGCTCTCTCTTTGTAACACTTGCCGTGGTTTCCGTATATAAAAGCTGGGCTTCTGGGGCGCCTCTACGTATATTTGAGAGCGCTTGCACTGTAACTTCTATTTCAAAATCTTTATTCCGAATATGAACAAGTTGGCCGACATGCAATTCTTTGGCGGGTTTAACACGGTCGCCATCCACGTGCACTTTGCCTGTTTCTATTGCAGCAGTGGCTAAGCTTCGCGTTTTAAAGAAGCGTGCAGCCCAAAGCCATTTATCTAACCTGCACTTTGCATCTTGTTTTTCGTCCTGCTCTTTCATGACAATTCTTAGAGATTTATCTTCTATCTAGTTAATATTTTTGGCGAATTAGCTTCTAAAGTAGCCTTAAATGAAACTAATTTTTTAGTTGCTAACTGATTGATTTGCCGTAAGGATTGACCAGTGAGATGCGAGACTCCCTCGGTAATATCATCCATGACGGCAATATGAAACTTGCCATTTGCCACTGCATTAATCACTTCATCACTGAGTAATAAATGCCGAACATTTCGTTTGGGGATGAGTACGCCTTGTTGACCATCTAAACCTATTTCCTGACACACTCTGAAATAACCTTCAATTTTTTCATTTAAACCACCTACTGGCAACACTTCACCATGCTGGTTCATTGCGCCAGTCACGGCGATTCCTTGTTTAATTGGCACTTGGGCCAAAGCTGACAATACTGCAAACAACTCTGCGCACGATGCAGAGTCACCATCCACGCCGCTGTATTCTTGCTCAAACACCAATGACGCCGTCAGGTTTAATGGATTTGAGTCTGCAAAATTAGCATGTAGCCAGCTTTGCAATATCATCACGCCTTTATCGTGCGTGGGGCCGCTCATGGCCACTTCTCGGTCTATCGTAAGCACGTCTTGGCGGCCAGCATAGCAATTTGCAGATATTCGCACTGGCGAGCCAAAGCTGGCATCTGCAAGATCAACATGCGTCAGGCCGTTAATTTGGCCAATCACCTCGCCCTGCACATTAATCATTAATTCATTATCTACAATAGAATCGCGAATGCGCGCTTCAATATAACTATGCCGTGCATATTTACGACTAATCGCTGCTTTTACATCTTCAAGCGCGACAAGTTTAGCACCGCGTAAGCCAGCCACAGCCGCGCTTTCCAAGATCAGTTTTTCTAAATCGGCAAATTTTGTACTTAAGCGTGTTTGGTCTTCAATTAAGCGGTGCATCGCTTGCAATAACGCTGCCACAGCTTCTGCGGTGAAATGCTTGCAGTGATATTGCTGACATTTCTGTGCAATAAAAGCCGCGTACACATGATAGTTTTCTGCATTGGCTTTTACGTATTCGGAAAATTCAATTTTGATAGGAAAGTAGTTAAAGAAATCAGACTTTTCATCGACTAACGCGTAGTAGTCTTCACGCGTTGCAATCAGTACCAGCTTGACTGAAACGGGAATGGACGCCTGTGTGCTGACAAAACCACCACCCTGACTATTACTGCTACTTAAATCTTCAATTTGCAACGTGCCATTGCGTAAAAAACGATGTAATTTTTCAAGGAGCTGCGCACCATTTTGCTCATCCGCCAAAATATCACGCAAGTGGAGCAACAGCGTGCCGCCGTCTGCACGCAAGAGGTTGCCGGCACGCAAACGCATAAAATCTGGCGCATTGCCTGCTTCGCCTGCGCTTTCAATACCGCCAAATAATGACTGCAAGCTTGGGTCATTGTCATAAATTGCTGGCGCATTAATCGCTGAATTTAACGCATCTACCGCATGCTCAACCAACACATTCACTCGGTAACGACCAAAAAAACTCTCGCTCAACAACGCATCTATATTGGCCTCACCCTCACTGCCAAGGCTGGGCTGCCAAGCATCTAAATATTCCAGAACATCTTGTTTAAGTAACTTAAAATAATTAATCAAGGAGGCATGTTCTTGAATTAACGCAATTTTACCGACAATTACATTGAGCTGTGTTTCTAAAAATGTCTGTATCGGCTTGAGTGAGTTTTCTTTTGTTTTGGCCTCAAGCAAGGTTGGTAACGCTTTGGCTAGTTTCCGAATAAAATTATCCTGCGCCTGTTTTAATTGTGTTCCCACACCTGCTGGAAGCTTAACAAATAAAGGCTTGCCATTTAAATCAAATTGATAAAGTGCAATTAAATCAGAGGGGCTTGCAAGCTGTGCGGCAACCTCTTGCATGGCACTTAACATCAGCGTTGTGCGCCCGGTGCCAGGCTCACCCAGTGCTAGCAAGTTAAACCCTGCCTGCTGAATATTTAAGCCAAACTCTGCTGCTTTTTTTGCTTCAGCTTGAGCCACCCATGCTTGGTGCTGCGCACTTTTACGCTCAGTTGCGATAAGCGCGGATGTATCTGCAAACTTAAATTGCTTCGCTGAAATATTCAGTGTTAATTGTTGCGGTAATAAAAATTGTGACATATTGCCTTGTTATTTTATGGTGTATCTATTGAATGACTATTGTGAATGAATGTTGAGTAAACCAACGCTATTTCTCCCAGCGCTTACGGGCAGTTTCATCTGTCTCTTTCGCTTCCAGCCATTGCTCGCCTTCCGCCGTTGCTTCTTTTTTCCAAAATGGTGCTTCTGTTTTTAAGTAATCCATCATAAATTCACAAGCGCTAAACGCCTCATTACGATGCGCACTGCTGACGGCAACTAGCACAATTTGGTCCAGCGGTTGTAACGTGCCAACACGATGAATAATAGTGGCATCCATGATATTCCATCGGCTTTTTGCTTGGCTCACAATGGTTTCTAAGGACTTTTCAGTCATACCCGGATAATGCTCTAAAGTGAGGGTTGCAATCGTATTTCCGTCGTTTAAATCTCTTACTTGGCCAACAAAACTCACAACAGCCCCAACATCGGGCCGGGAAACACGTAAGTGATTAATTTCAAAACCTACATCAAAATCTTGTGTTTGTACGCGTACTGTCATGTGCCGACTACCTAGCCACCTGTTACCGGGGGGAAAAATGCTACTTCATCACCATCCTGAATGGTTGCAAGATCATCCACCAATTCATGGTTAATCGCGCCCCGCACTTTGAGCTTGCCCATGAGCATTTCCTGCCAAGTATCACTGCGTTGCGCTAACAAAGCTTTGAGTTTTAGTATCGTCAGCGTCTCGTCTGGCAGCTCTAAGTCTTCAGTTGAAAACTTCAACGTTTCTTTAAGTCTTGCAAAGTAAAATATTTTAATTTTCATAGTGTTATGACGTAAACCTAATCTTCTTTATCATCAATAATATCGAGCACATCCAGCGGCTTATTGGTGAGTTCTACTCGTTCAATTTGCGCAAAACGGTTTGAAATTTTCTGGCTGCTGATATGGACTTCTTGCGCGTTTTCGTGTGCTTGGCGAATATTATCGGCCAGTTTTTTCATGCGTTGGTCAAAGCGGCCAAAATCTTTGCTGAGTTTTCCTAGCTCTTCTTTAATGACATGGACTTGCTTGCGCGTTTCGACGTCTTTTAACACAGCACGGGCAGTATTGAGCACCGCCATCAGCGTAGTAGGCGAAACCACCCACACGCGTTTGTTCATGGCGTATTCAATCACGTCATTGTGATAAGCGTGCAATTCGGCAAATACGGCTTCAGCAGGAATAAACATGACCGCGCCGTCCGACGTGACATTAGAAATAATGTATTTATTGGCAATGTCATCCACATGTTTTTTGACATCAAGCTTGAACTGTTTTTCAGCCACCAATTGCTCGGCTTCACTTAGCTGATTATCAAACATGCGGTGATAATTTTCGAGCGGAAACTTGCTATCCACCGCCACTGTGCCCGTTGGTTCAGGTAAAAACAAGGCACAATCGGCACGCGTGCCATTTTCAAAGGTATGCTGCATGGCAAATGAATTGACTGGCAGCACGTTACGCACCAAGGCCTCTAACTGTACTTCGCCAAACGCGCCACGGCTACGCTTATCGCCCAAGAGCTCCTGCAAACTCACCACATTGGTGGTGAGGCCATCAATTTTCTTTTGCGCTTCGTCAATGGTGGCCAAGCGTGCCATCACATCAATAAAGGTTTGATTGGTCTTTTTAAAGCCTTCATCCAAGCGCTCAGACACTTTTCCGCCAATTTGCTCCAAACGACTATCCACAATTTTTCCCAAGCTTTCAACACTTTGCGTGAGCGTGGTGGTGGCTTTGAGCATGGTATCGTTAATCAGCGCCTGTTGTGATTTACCTTGTTCGCTCAAGGTAGTGTGCAGTTTCTCCAGCACGGTTTCGCGGGTTTGCGCCAAGCTGTTATTTTGCGCCAACTGCAAAGCCTGCATGGCCTCGCGCGTGGTTTGCAACTCTGTGGCCACGGCTGACTTTAAGCGCTCACTGCCCTCTTGCGAGGCTGCATTGATGCGGTCGCCCAATTTATTCAAGCAATCATTTAAATCAAGCAGCATGGCGCGGTGCTTGTCTTCAAGCTGTTGCAACAGCAATTCGGTGGATTTATTTTGGTAACTGCGCCACAGCAACCATGCCAACAAAAGCAAGGTAATGAGCGTCGCAATCCATTGTAAAAGAATAATATTCATTGAACCGTATTATAACGGATGTGCGCTATATAGTTTTGCGCAATCGTGCAAATTGCTAGCAAACTAAAGCGTGATATTCACGTCAAAAATACGGTGAATTTCAGTCATTTTCCTCCCGAGAGAAATTTTCTCCTCTGTGAGCCTTTATTTATAAGGCTTCCAGAGCATCGAAAAAGGTTGGGTTAAAAATCACATCCATAAAGTGTATTTTTAAGGCGCTAATTTTAGGTAATTTAAATTTCACAAACCGCCAAATCAAACCCACAAAGCCGCCAAAAAGATTTATGATTTTAGGCTTAACCACTCTGTGATTGCGCAAATGACTAAATTGAAACTTTTGTTAGGCCAATGGCTTGCCAATATGACGCGCAAGCTTAAAAACAATTTCTACATTTATTTAGCCGCCCTGTTCACCGTGCTGGTGTTGCTGGATGCCAGCGTGTTTGGTGTGGGTTTAAACATGCGTGACCGTGCTTTTGATTTTATGGTGAAGTACCGTGTAATTCAACCACAAGCTGACCCTGACATTATCATTGTGGACATTAACGAAGCCAGTTTGCACGCATTTGCCAAAGAATTCGGCAGTTGGCCTTGGTCGCGCCAAGTGATGGGCGAATTTGTTGAAAATATTCAAGCGCAAAAACCCAAAGCGATTGTATTTGACGTGCTGTTTAGCGATGCTGATATTTTTAGGCCAGAAGGCGATGAATATTTTAATGAGGTGATTTCTAATGCTGATAACACGTTTTTTCCTATTTTGCGCTTGGATATTAGCCAAGACCGCCATAGTGAGCTTAAATTTTCACAAATTCCCGGCTTAAAATTTAAACAGGACTCAGGCAATCAAGATGCCACGTTTGCCGCGATTTTGCCGCATTTTGAGGGCGCCATTAAGGCCAATCGACTCGGCACGCACAACGTTTACCCCGATATTGATGGCATTGTACGTGAATATCGCATCTACCATGATGATTACGGCTGGTTTTTGCCGTCTTTGCCGCTGATTGTTGGCGATTTTGCGCAGATGAATTCATACCCCCTACCGCAAAACATGCTCATCAACTGGCGCGGCAAGCCCTTTAGCTATCAATACGTGCCGTTTAGCGATGTATTTACTGACCTGACCAGCAAAGTTAAAAAGCGCCCGCAAAATGAATTTACCAATAAAATTGTGATTATCGGTTCAACCGCGCCTGGACTGTTTGACATTAAAGCCACCGCCATGGACAAGCAATTTCCGGGCGTTGAAATTTTAGCCACCGCCATTGATAACGTTAAAAATCGAGATTATTTAAAAGTGTGGCGCGGCAAAACGCCCTATATTTTATTGAGTTTGTTATTAATTTGGCTCACCACCTTGGCGTTTTACCGCAGTATGGACCGCGACCGATTTAACACCATCTTCACCAGCGGCCAAATGGGTTTACTGGTGTTGTCGTACCTCGCCATCAATTTCACCAATACTTACCTCGACCTCACCGCGCCTATTTTATGGGCAGTAGCGTTTTTTGGTATTGCAAAAATCTACGCACTGGCAAATGACCGCGCGCTACAACGCTGGCTGACTTTTGGCGTTAAATCGGGTGATAGCAAAACGTTAGCATTAGTCATGCCCATTTTGCTTGAAAGCAGCGACCCCTTAAACCATGATGCGCTCAGTGACGCACTTTTACGAAAATTTAAGCGTCAAATCGAACTCACAAGCAAGACACCGAGTAATATTGAAGTACTGCACGGCACACAAGGCGGTATTTGGGGGCTATTTGGCGATATGGTGGTGGTGACTTGGCAGTTTTCTGACCAAAAAGACGAATACGTCACAGCGGCCAAGCACGATGCGCAACTTTTAGCGAAAGCCCTACCTCATTTAAGCCAAGCGTTGGGTCTACCAACCAGCACGATTATTCGTTATAGCTTGCATGAAGGGCAACTTGAACATGACAGTGCCGCCGCCCTTGCCTCACAATGGCGGGCGCTGTTTGCGCAAGCGGTGATTAAACTAGAGCAAAACGACCACGCATCTTTAAAGGATTTAGCATGAAACAATTCACGAAGCTTCACTCAAAAAAATGGCTGCTGTTAGCGCTACTGCTGCCCGCTATAAGTATTGCCGCAGAACTAGGCACGGCGCTAAAAGCGGATACCTTGCGCGTAGAACCTTTTTCAGACGCTAAAACGAAAGGCACCATCGCCAAAAATGAAACGGTAGAAATTCTTAACAAAAAAGGCGCTTGGCTATACATTAAAACGCAAAAAAATACCGGCTGGGTCAGAATATTCTCCGTCAAACGCGGCAGCGTCACAAAATCCAATCAGGCCAAAGGTGTTTACGATGTTGCCAGCGGCCGCGCAAGTACTGGCAAAGTCATTTCTACCACCGGTATTCGCGGTTTAAGTGCGGAAGAACTCAAAGCCGCCAAATTTAATGAAGAAGAAATGAAAAAACTAGAAAGCTATGCAGTGAGTGCCGAAGATAGCCAAAAATTTGCCAAAGCAGGCGGCTTAAAAAGCGTTCAGTTTGCTTATTTAAAAGGAGCAAAATAATGTCAGCCGCCACATTTCAATATCGTAAGTTATTTATTGTTGTTGCGGGCTTGGTTACTTCGTTAGCCTCAGCACAAACACAAGCACTGGATTTAGGAAAAGCGCTTGAAAAGGCCGCTAAGCAAAAGATTGAAGAGATTAAAACGGACAATTCGACAAGTGCAGAACCGCAAAAAACAGAAACTTCCGCCAGTGACGCAAGCATAACCCAAGCGACTGCAAACACTGATGCCACATCAACACCCGCTGAAAGCACACCATTTAACTGGAAAAACCCAAGCCGCGCAGAAGAAGTCGCGCTTGGGCGTGAAATCTCTGGCAGTGTATTAGGGGCAGCCCCTTTGGTGAATGATGCCGCGTTGCAAAAATACGTGAACAACGTTGGCCGCTGGGTGGCAAGTCAATCTGAACGCCCTGATCTGCCGTGGAAATTCGGTGTGATTGAAAGCAACGATTTAAACGCTTTTGCCGCGCCTGGCGGTTATGTGCTGGTGACCAAAGGCTTGTACCTAAAACTGCAAAATGAAGCGCAATTAGCCAGCGTGCTTGGCCATGAAATTGCTCATGTGGTTAAAAAACATCAGCTGAAAGTGCTGCAAAAACAGCAATTATTAGGTTATGGCGCGGGCAAATTGGGTGAAATGTTTGCAAAAGACGACAAAGTCGCTAAAAAAGTGATTGATAGCGGCGCTGAAATTAGCGCACGCAGTTTGGACAAAAATGCAGAATTTGAAGCAGACCGCATGGGCATGGTGCTCGCCACGCGCGCGGGCTATGATGCTTTTAGTTTAGGCGAAGTGTTGCAAACGATAGGCCAAACCAATAAAACCGATAATAGCGTTGCGCTGCTGTTTAAAACGCATCCGCACCCTGATGAACGGCTGGAAAAACTTGGCAGTAGCGCAGGCAATAAATTTGACCAAGTGCAACATGGTAAAACCTTAGAAAACCGTTTTTACACACTCAAAAATTAAACGTTACCGATTTATTCAGGCATCTATCAACAACATTTTTAAACGCAATTTAGACACAACCCTTTTGACCTGCCCTGCGAGCCTTTATTTATAAGGCTCGCAGGGCAGCGTTTTTTGCTCGGCGAAAATTAGCAATTTAAAAACGATTTTTCATTGCGAGCCAGCATGAATTAAGCGACAATAAAACTTCTTTTCAAACAGCAACATCTTCAGCGTTACAACATCAGGCTAGCTAGACACATTTGCATTTTCGCAAATATCGTCATCATAAAAAATAATAGCAGTCACGCAAATAAAGGAGCTTTACATGCAAGATCAAATTGATATTTTTGTTTCATCCCTCAATCAATTCTGGCATCAGGTCGCCTCATTTTTCCCAAAATTACTCGCGGTCATCATCATTTTATTTTTTGGCTGGCTGATCGCTAAAGGCTCGCGCATCGCGGTTAAGCGCTTTTTAAAATGGGTTAAATTTGACAAATTTTCAGGTAAATCTGGGCTTGAGTCCTACCTACAAAATGACGATTACGACGTGTCGCTCAGCGGCATCATTAGTCAAATTGTATTTTGGTTAGTCATTCTGCTGTTTATAATTACGGGTGCAAACGCGCTGGGTTTAACCGAAGTGGCCGACATGCTCAAACAATTAGCCAACTACCTGCCAAAAATTATTGTGGCGATTGTGGTGTTGATTTTTGGTACGTTATTGGGCCGCTTTGTGAACCGCTTGGTGTTTGCCTGGCTGCACAGCATTAAATTTGATGGTGCGCTTAAAGTAAGCACTTCAGCTGAATATCTGGTACAGATATTTGCGATTTTTGTGGCGCTTGAGCAGTTAGACATTGGCTCTCAACTCGTGACAGCGCTGTTTATCATTATGTTTGGCGCTATCTTTTTAGCGCTGGCCATTGCTTTTGGGCTAGGTGGTAAAGATTATGCGGCTAAAATTATTGAAGATAGGCATAACCAAAAGTAAGCAGAAATTTTGGAGATAATGCTGTTAAGAATAAAAAAGCCGTACTGATTTAGTACGGCTTTTTAATGGTCTTTCCAAAATTTCTGCATCTCAAAAAACATAAAAGAGGCTGTCCAGGTAATCAGCACCAACCCGGTAAGCGCCTCAAGCCAGGCCAAAAAGCGAATATCACCTTTGGCGACAATGTCACCAAAACCAAGTGAAGTGTAGCTTACAAACGAAAAGTAACTGCAGTCCATTAAGCTTTGGTCAAAATGGCCTTCAAGCGTGCCAAACCCGCCATGGTGAATCATAAAATAATATCCAAATGCAAACACCCAAATTTCTATGACATGGGCAATCAGTGCGCCAAACACCCCAAACAAAATACGCAATCGCTGCTTAATCGGTAAATGCGGGATCAAGCGCGTGAGCAAATTCAGTGCTTCAAAGTGAATTAACACTGCTACCGCCACCAAAAAACTTTTCAACAAGTACGCTGAAACCATCATTCACCTTTGCGCCGCATTACACAAGCTCTCTACGACGCAACTCAGACTTAATATAGGCGTAATAAATTGGCGCTGCCACCACACCTGCTAAGCCAAAAGCCGCTTCCATCAGTAACATGGCAATTAATAGCTCCCATGCGTTGGCGCGAATTTGCCCACCTACAATACGTGCATTCAAAAAATATTCAAACTTGTGGATGATAATCAGATAGGCCAATGACGCAATTGCAATCCCCAATGACTGGCTTAAACTCACCACCACAATCACCGTATTTGAAATTAAATTACCAATGACTGGCAACAAGCCTACCAAAAAAGTGATGGCAATCATGGTTTTAATCAAAGGCAAATGAATGCCCATTAAAGGTAATACAACCGCTAAATAAATCGCCGTAAACGTGGTGTTAATGGCCGAAATACGCACTTGTGCAAAAACGATCCGACGAAACGCGTCGCCAAACAAATCGCCCCTTGTCGCCAGCGCGCGTGCAAAAGGTTTGCGGCTATCCATTCTCACCGCGTCCCGCACTGCAATCATGCCGCCAATAATCATCCCAATTAGCACATGTGCGGTTGCCCGCCCTGCTTCTTTACCCACCACTTGCAGCTCATCTGCATGTGACCGCAACCACTCGGAGGCTTGCTCCCGAAAGGTATGGGCATCGGCTGGCAGATGATCCAGCAACCAAGTGGGTAAAATTTTGCGTGAATCTTCCAGAATTTGCGCCATTTTCGCAAGTAAAACTGTCACACTTCCCGCATCAGACCTTAAAAACGCCACCAAGGCGGCCCCTGCTAAACTCAGCAATCCAACAATTATCACCACCAAAATACCCACTGCCCAAAGTTTGGCGCGATTACTTGGTTTTTTTGTAGGAAAGCGCTTGGCAATTTGCGGTGTGAGCATATGCACGAGTTCATACACCAACAAACCCGCCAACAATGCAGGCAGCAAATGAAACACCAGCACAAAAACCAAAACAATCGCGGCCGCCACCCAAGCAGCAATTTCATAAACATTTGGTGGTAATTTTTTTGAAGTGTTCATCATGCGAATAGTTTCAATTTAAATGCGTTATTGGTCATTAAGTGATTAAGGCATCACGCGATAAAACAATACCACACCCAGTGTAAAAGCATGCTACAAACTTTAACTGCCGTAAGGCTTAAAGCGATTCAGGAAGTTTTCTGCCTCATTCACAGGTAGCGACAGCACCAAATCCACCTGCGCGTTAAATGATTTGCTCAAAATTGTGCCGTTACATTTTGGCAGCACATTTGTGAGCATGTCCATTTGTTTGTAGCTGATGGTTAACGGGTAACTGCGCATTTCTACATACTCGGCCGTTTTTGAAGCGTCCAAAGCAAGCTTTGCCGTGCCACCGTATGCGCGCACCAAACCGCCCGTCCCTAAATTAATACCGCCGTAGTAGCGAATGACCGCTACACACACATTGATAAAATCGCGCCCTTCAATATGCTTGAGTATCGGCATGCCAGCCGTGCCAGATGGCTCGCCCGCATCTGAAAAGCGCGGAATAATGCCATCAGTGGTTTTAATGCGAAAGCCATAAGCCAAGTGATGCGCCGTTGGGTGTTGTGCAGCAAACGCACGGAGTGCCGCGCCGATTTCACGTTCATCTGCACACGGCAATGCCGCAGCAATAAAGCGGGATTTGTTAATGGTTTGTTCGGCAAACCCCGCTTCTAAAATAGAAATCAAAATTGCACCTGAGTTTGTATCTTAAAAACTACCTTCCCTTGCCCAATATGCTACCCAACACACCGCGAATAATACTGCGCCCAAGTTGCGAACCCACCGCGCGCGCAGCAGACTTTGCAGCGCTTTCTAAAATGGTGTCAGAACGGCTAGTTTTTTTACCACCCAAAATGTCGCCCCAGCTAAAGCCTTCATCTGCTTTGGCTTCCGTTGCGCTCTGCGTAGCACGTGTTTTTAAAATCTCGTAGGCCGACTCACGGTCAACCGTTTTTTCATAAGCGCCAGCCACCAATGAAGTCTTCATCACATCCAAGCGCTCACCATCGGTAATCGGCCCAATGCGGCTGGATGGCGGGCAAACAAACGTGCGCTCAACTGGTGTTGGTATGCCTTTTTCATCTAACAATGACACCAGCGCCTCACCCACGCCTAATTCTGTAATTGCCGTGGCCACATTCACTTTTGGATTGCTTCTAAAGGTTTCTGCTGCGGCATTCACCGCTTTTTGGTCGCGCGGGGTAAAGGCGCGCAGGGCATGTTGCACGCGGTTACCAAGCTGGCCAAGGACGGCATCTGGAATGTCTAACGGGTTCTGCGTGACAAAATACACGCCCACACCTTTTGAACGAATCAAACGCACCACTTGCTCAATTTTGGTCAATAATGCTTGCGGTGCATCGTTAAACAATAAGTGTGCCTCATCAAAGAAAAACACCAGTTTCGGTTTTTCTAAATCACCCACTTCGGGTAATTTTTCAAACAATTCTGACAACAACCACAGCAGTAAAGTAGCGTAAATACGTGGCGAATTAAACAACTTATCGGACGCCAGAATATTCACGATGCCGCGTCCATCTGCATCGGTTTGCATTAAGTCATCCAGATTCAGCGCTGGTTCGCCAAACAATTGGTCGGCGCCTTGGGTTTCTAATTCAAGCAAACTGCGTTGCACCACGCCCACGCTGGCAGCCGAAATATTGCCATACTGAGCTTGGTAAGTGGCTGAATTTTCTGCCGCGTGCTGCATCATGGCGCGTAAATCTTTTAAGTCCAGCAACAGCCAGCCATTGTCATCGGCAATTTTAAATACAGAATTCAACACGCCGCCCTGCACTTCATTTAAATTGAGCAAACGTGCCAATAATAGCGGCCCCATTTCTGCAATGGTGGTGCGCACAGGGTGACCTTTTACGCCAAACACATCCCAGAACGCCACTGGGCTTTTTTTATAACTAAAATCAGTCAGCGCTAATTGCTGTACACGCGCTTCCACCTTAGCGTTGCCGCCACCTATTTGGCTCATACCTGCTAAATCGCCCTTCACATCGGCCATAAACACTGGCACACCCTGCGCTGAAAAACTCTCTGCCAGTGATTGCAAGGTCACCGTTTTACCTGTACCTGTTGCCCCCGCAATCAAGCCATGCCGATTAGCCATTTTTGGCAACAGAAAATTAGAAGTTTCTTGATTTTTTGCGATAAGAATTGGTGTGGACATCACAGGCTTTCAACCGTTATTTGGATGCGCTTATTCTAACATTGAAACAAAATTCATCGCACCAACGCTTGCACAAAAAACGTGACTGAGCAGATTATCAGCACATCAAATGTGATTGTTGAAACAAGGTGAAATTTACCTAAAAAACTTAAATATTTTAGCTAAGGATCAAACAACCTTTTTTGATGCTCTGCGAGCCTTATAAATAAAGGCTCGCAGAGCATTATTTTTTTCTCGTAGAAAATTAAGGCGTTTTAAACGTTTTCAAACGCCTCACACAGTTGGCTTAATAACTGGCCAAATAGCGGAAATAATTCTTCCGTACCGTGCGGGCTTTCATCATCGGTGCCGGCAACAATAAAAGCAACTGTCAGCTTATCGAGATTTTCTCTAAACTCCGTCCAATGTTCAACCTCAGCGTCTGCGATGAGTTGAAATTTATGTAAGCCAGATTCAATAATTTCAATTAATTCTGGCTCAGGCAACCCCGCAAACAATGTTTTTGCAATGGTAATTTGCGCGGTTTGAAAGTTAGGCGTAACGTCCTCTGCACCCAAGGGGCGCGTAAAAAAAGCATAGGCCAGTAACGCATAAGCTTGGTAGACACTCAATATGTCAAAGTTTTCGCTGCGCTCAGCACTTGGAGACCGTTCCGCCGCCTGAATTGCCTTAAACGTGACATAGCAACTTAAAAAGTCTGCGGCAACTAAAGCATCATATTCATCCAAGTCGGTATTGGGTTGAGCATCATTATTTTGGGCAGTTTCGGCTAAACACAGCGCATGCATCAGTTTGAGTCGTTTTGAATATTGAATTTCCATTTCAAATCCTAATCATTGTTTAAAAATTTACGCATTTTCATGCAGATTAATCTAGCGCAGGAATTGCTTCTAACAACTCGTGCAATTCTAACCAACGCATTTCCGCAGTTTCAATTTGGCTGCTTAATTCAGATTGCTTTTTAAGCAATTGTTGCAATTCGGTTTTATCGTTTGCCGCATACAGCGCACTATCATTCAAACGTTCATCGCACTTAGTTTTGTCAATGTGCCACTGGGCAATATTGTTATCTAATTGTTCGATTTCTTTTAACAATGGCCTGCGCGCTGCAATTCTGGCTTGGCGTTCAATTTTATTGGCTGCGCGGTCATTTTTATTGGGTTTATTTTCAACAATTAACTGTGTCGCCTGTTTTTCTTTTAAACGTTGCTCATTCAACCACGCACTATAACCTTCTAAATCGCTTTCAAACGGCTCGGCACTGCCATCGGCCACTAAAATAAATTCATCGCAAGTGGCGCGCAATAACGCTCGGTCATGCGAGACTAATATAACTCCACCTTCGTAATCTTGCAGGGCAAGCGTCAACGCATGGCGCATTTCTAAATCTAAATGGTTGGTGGGTTCATCGAGTAATAGCAAATTCGGGCGAGTCCAAATCAGTAAGGCTAAGGCCAAGCGAGACTTTTCTCCGCCAGAAAAATTTTCACATGGTGAACGTGCCATATCGCCTTTAAAGTCAAATCCACCCAAATAATTCAGGTGTTCTTGCTCGCGTGTCAGCGGGTCTAGCTTCATCATGTGCTGCAAGGGTGATTCATCTGGCCGCAATTGTTCAAGCTGATGTTGTGCAAAGTAGCCAATATTGAGGTCTTTGCCTTCAACGCGTTTACCCAATTTACCATCAAAAAGTTGTGGCTTTAATTCGTTCGCAAGCAATTTAATGAGCGTGGTTTTACCTGCACCATTACGCCCCAGCAATCCCAATCGCTCGCCCGGCCTAATGGCCAACACAATATTCTTAATCAATGCCACATTGTTGTAGCCGACTGACATTTCATCTAACACCAGCAATGGGTCGGGAGAAGCGAGTGGCGCACGAAACTCAAAACTAAATTGCGAATCCACATGCGCGGCTGAAATCATCTCCATGCGCTCAAGCGCTTTAATGCGGCTTTGTGCTTGGCGTGCTTTGGTGGCCTGCACGCGAAAACGATCAATATAACTGTGTAAATGCGCCACTTTGCGTTGCTGCTTTTCAAACATGCTTTGCTGCAGAGCCAGTTTTTCAGCACGTTGGCGCTCAAAATCCGAATAGCCACCTTTATACAAAGTTAGCGTTTGCTGCTCAATATGCGCAATATGATTCACAATCGCATCTAAAAAGTCGCGGTCATGCGAAATCAAAAACAGCGTACCGCGATAACTTTGCAGCCAGCTCTCTAGCCAAATCACCGCATCTAAATCTAAATGGTTGGTGGGCTCATCTAACAGCAATAAATCTGAGCGGCACATCAAAGCGCGCGCTAAGTTTAAACGCACACGCCAACCGCCAGAAAAAGTTGAAACTGCTTGCTGCAAGTTAGCTTGGCTAAAGCCTAAGCCGTTCAATAACTCCGCCGCACGCGCTTTGGCACTATAGCCATCAATATCCGTTAAGTGATGATGCAGTTCACCTATCAACTCGCCTTGATGATTGGCTTCTGCTTCAGCCAAGGCTTTCTCAATTGTGCGCAACTCAACATCGCCATCTAACACAAATTCAATCGCAGGCATGGCGAGTGCGGGGGTTTCTTGCGCCACATGCGCCACCACCCAGCTTGCGGGCATTTCTAAATGACCCGATTCCAAATGCATTTCACCACGCAACAGTGCAAACAATGACGATTTACCAGCACCATTTGCCCCAGTTAAGCCCACTTTATGGCCAGGATGCAGTTGCAGAGATGCGGATTGAATCAGGACTTTGACGCCGCGGGCGAGTGTGAGTTGTTTAAATTGAATCAATTGAAAACCGTTAATTTTAAAAGTCTAGTCAACCAAGTTTGACCAGTTGCGCTATTCTAATAGATAACGAATCGAATTTTGACAACTTTTTATGACACTAGCGTTTGGTGTAACGCCAGTTTTAACCAATATTGCAGTAAAATAACAGTCTGCCGCCATCCACTTCACAGCATAGAATAAACAAACCTACCGAATGGTTACAAAAACACTACGACTCTTCTACCGCGTTATTTTAAAACTCATTACGTTTGTTGTGGTTGTGATGGTGCTTGCAGCGCTGGTTATTCAGTTCTATGTATTCCCCAACATTGACCGCTACAAAAACGATATTGCTAAACTTGCCAGTGAGGCAACGCAGCAAAAAATTGAAATTGGCCATATAGAAGCCGGCTGGCAAAAACTTAACCCGCGCTTAATGATTGCAAATATTGATATTTATGACGCCCAAAACCGCCCTGCACTTCAGCTTAAAAAAACCGATGTCACATTTTCATGGCTAAGTATTCCGCTATTGGAACCTCATCTAGCAAACTTGGTGATTCGTGAACCTGAACTCACGATTAGACTAAGCCCCAACGGCGCAATTTATATTGCCGGCATCAGCATGGAAGGTCAATCGAAACCTGATTTACCTAACTGGCTCTTGCGTCAATCGCAATTCCAAATTAAAAATGCAAAAGTTATCTGGCAAGATGACATGCGAAACGCGCCACCACTTAGCCTGAACCAATTAAACTTACAATTGCATAGCCCACCTTGGGCAAGCCTACTTAAAAACCATCGTATAAGCCTAACGGCAACGCCAAGTATCGGCACCAGCAATCCCATTCACATTCAAGCTGATGTGTATGGGAATGATGTCAGCCAGCTCAAAGAGTGGCGTGGTACCCTTGAGGCTAGCCTCAAAGATGCGGATATGGCAGCCTTTAAGCCATGGGTTAACTATGCTGCAATAACACACCCCATTGAACTACAGGCGGGCAATGGTTCAGCTGAAGTCTCTTTACAGTTTGATGATGCACAAGTACAAGCCCTCAGTAGCAAGCTTGCGCTGGACGGTGTGAAAATTAAGCTAAGAACCCAAGCAGAAGCGGTGCAACTTAATCAACTGTCAGGTAAATTTAATTGGATTAACACCACAAACTCGCAAAAGCTCAATGTTGAAAACCTTACTTTGGCCGCCAGCAATGGCCTCAAAATTGACAACGTAACAGGCAGTTTTACCGACACAATTGCTGGCAACCGCTCACTGAATTTTAAACTTCCTCAGGTTGATTTGGCATTAATACAGCCGTACTTATTACAATTACCGATACCTGCCCAACCTTTGCAAAAATTAACGCAGCTTTCGCCTAAAGGTAAATTAGAGCGCCTTGCTTTTAGTTGGAGTGGTAACAAAACACAAACAAACACTTATCAAATTGATACTAAATTTGACGGATTAAGCATCTCAGCACATGAAAAAATCCCGGGATTTAGCAATTTAACAGGCGAAATCAACGCTAATCAAAAGCTTGGAAAAGTTACCCTGCATAGCACCAAAGCGTTGCTTGATTTTAAAGGCATATTACGTTGGCCAATTCCAGCGGACAAGTTAGATGGTGACATTACTTGGAGCCTCAATGACCAATCGAGCAAAATTCAAATTAAAGACTTAAAGGTCAGCAATCAACATTTAACTGGCAGCCTAAACGCCAGTTACTTAATGGACGGTAACAAAGGTGGGCTACTGGACTTAAAAGGTAACTTTGGTAAAGGTAATGCCAAATATGCACTATTTTATTACCCGACGATTTTGGGTGAAACCACGCTACATTGGCTGGATACGTCTATTTTATCAGGCCGCGCTGAAGATATTCACCTGACGGTAAAAGGTCGTTTAGCTGATTTTCCATTTGTGGATAACAAAAATAATCTAGATAGCAAACTGGGGCTATTTAGAGTGACCGCTAAAGTGAGCGATAGCGTTTTGGAGTTTGGGACCGGCTGGCCACATATTGAAGGTTTAGGCCTAGATTTACTGTTTGAAGGCAAACGCATGGAGCTCAATGCCAATACGGGGCATTTGTTGGGTAACCAAATCATAAAAAGTAAAACCACCATTGCACAGCTAGATGCTGATTCACCTTTGCTGGTTATTGATAGCGAAGTAAAAGGAAATGTTGAAAATGCCATTCAGTTTGTGAATAAAAGCCCCGTTGTAACCGTCACACAAGGGTTTACTGAAGGCTTAAAAACCGGCGGTCAAGGTAAGTTGAATCTAAATTTAAAAATCCCTCTGCAAAACGTTGAAGCATCTCAGTACAAAGGCTTATATCAAATTGTTGAAGGACGTATGGAATCTGAGAGCATTCCCACTCTCATAAATATCAATGGCGCACTTGAATTTACGGAAAGTAATTTGACGGCTAAAAATATCAATGCAAGTGCATTTGGTAGCCCTGTCACCCTTAACTTAACCACTGGTAAAGACAAGACTATTTATGTCACAACAAAAGGCAAAATCAGTGATACCAGCCTTAAACAACTCGTCAATAGCCAAGGGCAGAATAATCAGTCACTCATCAATATTGCAAACTATTTCAGTGGCAGCACAGACTGGACAGGCAATATCACCATTCGAAAACCTGCCGTGGATATTAGTATTCAATCAAATTTAGTCGGCATTGGCTCACGTCTACCTTTGCCAATGAACAAGGCGTCGAATGAAGCCTTAAACTTGCGAATCGATAAAAAACAAACCCCAAATAATGAAACAATCTCCGTGTCATTAGGCAACAGAATGGCAGCCAAATTGATACGCACTGGAGAAAACGGCCAATTTGTGCTTGATGGCGGGGTCATTCAAGTCAATGCTATCGCTGAAAGTGAAATCAAACCCATTGACGGTATTCAACGTAAGGGGTTGCTAGTATCAGGCAATCTTGAATACCTTGATGGAGATGCTTGGCGTAATGTCATACGTGATATATCAGGCACTGAAAAACAAAAAAATATGTTGCCAATGCCTAAATTTGATTTAAAAATCAATGCGCTGGATATTTTTGACAGGCGTATCAATCAACTGAGACTGACCAATACAGCAGACAAAGATAACTTGCGCTTGTCGGTGCAAAGTAATGAAATCTCCGGCGATTTACAGTGGTCAAGCCAAAATAATGGCAAATTAATGGCTAGACTCTCTAATTTAACCGTGCCAGAAGCCTCGCCTAATCGAAGCAAAATAAATGACAAAGAAGCACCACTCAGCGATTTCAAAAAGCTAGAACAAGACTACCCTGCGCTAGACATTACTGTAGAGCAATTTATTTACAACAAGAAAAACTTTGGCGCACTCGAACTTGTTGCTTATCCGCAAAATGACAACTGGAATATTGAAAAATTAAAACTCATCAAGTCTGACAGCATTATCAGTGCTGAAGGTCAGTGGAATAACTGGGTAAAAAACCCAAATACCTATCTCAACATTACTTGGGATATCAAGAACCTTGGCAAAACGCTCAATCAAGTGGGCTATCCAGATACCATCAAAGGCGGCGAAGGCACATTGAGCGCGCAATTACATTGGCCAGGAAGTCCGCACCAGTTTAATTCAAAAGGGTTAAACGGTGATTTGCAACTAGACCTTAAAAAAGGCCAGTTTTTAAAGGTGCAGCCAGGGGTTGGCCGACTTTTGGGTTTATTAAGCTTGCAAAGCTTGCCGCGCAGACTCACCCTGGACTTTAGAGATTTATTCAGCAACGGCTTTGCCTTTGATCGTATTAACGGGAATGCAAAAATCAGCCAAGGCGTGATGCGAAGTGATAACTTTCAAATGTCAGGCCCTGCTGCCGACGTTGCCATTAAAGGCGAAACCAACCTGCAAAATGAAACACAGCATTTATATGTCAAAGTGCTGCCTCACGTAAGTGACAGTCTTTCACTTGCCGCTTTAGCGGGCGGCCCACTGGCTGGTGCTGTCGCATTTTTAGCGCAAAAAATATTAAAAGATCCCCTGAACAAAATCGCTTCAAGTGAATATGAAATTATTGGCACTTGGGATAACCCGCAGGAAGTCAACGCCCCCAAGGCAGGACCTGAGGTGAATCAAGCTTCACCGCTCCAATAATGTATGATGTAATAAAACTAAGGATACAAAATGCCAAGTACAAACTCAGCCCCTAAACAAGAAATTGTAAAAATTGCAGCCATCCAAATGGCCTCTGGCCCACAAGTTGCGGCTAACTTGAGCGAGGCCAAACGCCTTGTTGAATCTGCGGTAAAGCTTGGCGCTAAACTAGTGGTATTGCCTGAATATTTCGCAATTATGGGCTTAAAAGACACCGATAAAGTGGCCGTGCGCGAGCAAGATGGCAGTGGCCCTATCCAAGATTTCTTAAGCACTACTGCCAAAAAAAATAAAATCTGGATCATTGGTGGCACAGTACCGCTTGTCAGCCAATTTCCCAATAAAGTTCGCAATAGCTGCCTAGTTTATGACGACAAAGGTAAACAAGTCGCCCGGTACGATAAAATCCACCTGTTTGGCTTAGATTTAGGCAATGAACACTACCATGAAGAAAACACCATTGAAGCGGGTGATGCTGTCAAAGTGGTAGAAACCCCGTTTGGTAAAATCGGCCTTTCTGTTTGCTACGACTTGCGCTTTCCTGAACTTTATCGCGCAATGGGTGAGGTGAATATCATTGTTGTGCCCGCCGCATTTACTGATACTACAGGAAAGGCGCATTGGGAGACGTTAATCCGCGCCCGTGCCATTGAAAACTTGAGTTATGTGATAGCACCCGCTCAGGGTGGCTACCATGTTTCAGGCCGTGAAACGCATGGTAACACGATGATTGTTGACCCTTGGGGCGTGATTTTAGATCGGCTGCCGCGCGGCTCTGGCGTTGTGATTGCTACCATGAACCCGAAATACCAAGAAAGCCTCAGAAAAAGCTTGCCCGCATTGAAACATCGTACGATTAAATCTGTCGGATGATAAAACTCACCAATCAATTGAAAACCAAAATGAAAAATCCAGAAAACGCCAGTCAATCAACACTTGCCAAAGGCACGCATTTTGAGGCAGCAACTGAGGCTTTGCTTACACCCGCAAATCTAGAAGTGCCGCAGTTGCAACAAGTGCTCGGTGAGATGATGTCACACCACATTGATTACGCAGATTTATATTTTCAGTACAGCCGTGCAGAAAGCTGGAGCCTTGAAGAAGGCCAAGTGAAATCGGGTAACTTTTCAATTGACCAAGGCGTTGGAGTACGCGCAGTGAGCGGTGAAAAAACAGCTTTTGCTTACTCAGACGACATCACCTTTGATGCATTGCAACTTGCCGCAAAAGCGACAAAATCAATCGCCAGTTTAGGAAACGCGCAAACCGCACACAAAATTGTTACTCGCCAGGCACCGCAACTCTATTTACCACAAGACCCGATTGCTTCACTTTCAGCAGAGGCCAAAGTGAAGCTATTGGAGCGCCTAGAACAATATGCCCGTAAACTGGACACACGCATTACGCAAGTAACCGCCTCAATTACTGGGGAATACGAAGTGGTGATGGTGGCACGCCACGATGGCGTGATGGCCGCCGACGTGCGCCCATTAGTGCGTGTAGGCATTAACGTCATTGCCGAAAGTAATGGCCGCCGTGAGCAAGGCTCTGCGGGTGGCGGTGGACGTTTTGACTACGGCTATTTTACCGATGAGGTGTTACAAGACTTTGCCAAAAAAGCGGTGCATCAGGCCATTGTGAACCTCGATGCGCGCCCTGCTCCCGCAGGCAGCATGACCGTAGTGCTAGGCGCGGGGTGGCCAGGCATATTATTGCACGAGGCCATTGGCCACGGCTTAGAAGGTGACTTTAACCGAAAAGGCAGCTCAGCTTTTTCTAACATGATAGGCCAACAAGTGGCCGCCAAAGGCATCACCATTGTGGATGACGGCACCATTGCCGACCGCCGTGGTTCACTCAGCATGGATGATGAAGGCAACCCCACCAATCGCACGGTGCTGATTGAAGACGGCATTTTACGCGGCTACATTCAGGACACCCTGAATGCGCGACTCATGAACATGCCCATCACCGGCAATGCAAGGCGCGAAAGCTACGCACATATCCCCATGCCGCGCATGACCAACACTTATATGCTGAACGGCACCACGCCACCTGAAGAAATTATTAAATCGGTCAAAAGAGGCCTTTTTGCCGCCAACTTTGGTGGTGGGCAAGTCGATATTACCAGCGGAAAATTTGTATTTAGCGCGGCAGAAGCCTATATGATTGAAGATGGCAAAATTACCTACCCCGTCAAAGGCGCCACGCTCATCGGCAACGGCCCAGAAGTGCTGAAACGTGTGAGCATGATAGGCAACGATATGACGCTAGATTCTGGCGTAGGCACTTGCGGAAAAGAAGGTCAAAGCGTGCCTGTGGGCGTTGGGCAACCGACGTTGAAAATTGATGGGTTGACCGTGGGGGGGACGGCTTAGAAATATATCATTTAAAATATGTGTTGAATTAACGGTTGGTGTTATATATGATACCAAATTATGAATATCATACTTGATACGAATGTATTAGTGACTGCGATGAAGTCAAACAAAGGCGCATCTTACAAACTGCTGACGCATATTGATAGTCCAAGTTTTCAATTACATATTTCAACACCATTGGTATTTGAATATGAATCTATTTTAAAACGTGAGATTGAAAGAAACCGCCATGCAGATATGGATGCCATGGTAGATTATTTATGCTTAATTGCAACCGCGCATCAAATCTTTTATTTATGGCGGCCAGTTTTGCATGATATTAAAGATGACCATGTGCTAGAACTTGCAGTTAAAGCGCAGGCAACCATTGTCACGTGGAATGTCAAAGATTTTAAAATTGCAAAATCAAAGTTTGGGTTAGATGTGATGACACCCAAAGCGTTATTAAAACAGAAAGGATTATTAACATGAGCGTACTAAGCGTAAGACTCCCCAATTCATTACACACCATGGTAAAAACGGTGGCCTCTGAAGAAGATATTTCTATTAACCAATTTATTGCATCCGCAGTAGCTGAAAAATTATCGGCACTCACCACTGAAAAATATATTGAAGCGCGTGCTAAAAATGCAAGTAAAAATAAATTTGAAATTGCGTTATCAAAAGTGCCTAGCAAAGAACCCATTGAAATGGACCGAATTTAATTATGATGCAATTACAAGCCGCTGTGTTAGCTTTTAGTATTGGCACTTGCGGCAAAGAAGGCCAAAACGGCCTGTGGAAAAAAACTCAACGCAGATTTTTACTTTGCCCATCCCTATGCAGCGTGGGAGCGCGGTACGAATGAGAACACCAATGGGCTTATTCGTCAGTATTTTCTCTAAGTCGCGCGATTTTACAACCATCACTCAGGATGCAATCAATTTAGTAATGCAACGCTTGAACAATAGACCCAGAAAGAGGCTTGGCTTTTTAACTCCGCATGCGGTATTCTTTAACAAGTATGTTGCACTTCATACTTGAATCCACAAGTATTAAAATCAGCTAAATTTACAAAACATCATTTCAATGTCTTTGCAAGTAAGTATCCATGGGGATTGCGCAGACATAAAAAACTCTCTGTAGATTTTTTTGTTCGCAAAATAAAATTTTAACCCGTAAAATTGATACGCAAATTTAGCATTTCTCCAGCAAAATTCTCACAATAAATTTACGCTCAAAAACCGCGTTTTACAAACCCCAGCCGTTATAATCTAGCCTTTAAAAATTCATCAATAAGTATTTATGTCGCAGACTTCACCGGCCTTTTCAAACGCCATTCCAAAGCTGGGGCAAGTGGGCCGCATCACACTTGCTACAAGTGGTGAAGATGCGCTTGCGCTGGCAAATTTGGCATTGCAACTCAAAGCCAACAAGCCCAGCCAGCCGTTGGTAATTATTTCCGCCAATGCTTTTGATGCGCAGCGTTTGCTTGAAGAGATTCCCTATTTTGCGCCCCATTTAAGTGTGTATTTGTTGCCCGATTGGGAAACGCTGCCTTACGACCAATTTTCGCCGCATCCTGATTTAATTTCTGAGCGGCTCACCACGCTGTATCACATTGCGCAAAATGCCTGTGACGTGATTATTGTGCCGCTTTCAACCGCGCTCATCCGCTTAAGCCCAAAGGCTTTTTTGAGCGCCAATACGTTTATGCTCAAAAAGGGGCAAAAGCTGGATATTGAAGCCTTGCGTTTGCAATGCGCCGAGGCGGGTTATCACCATGTAACACAAGTGATTTCGCACGGTGAGTTTAGCGTACGCGGTGGCTTAGTCGATTTATTTCCCATGGGTTCTGCCCTGCCTTATCGCATTGATTTGTTTGATGACGAAATTGAAACCATCCGCACGTTTGATGTCGATACGCAACGCAGCCTATACCCCGTGCCTGAAATTAGACTACTGCCTGCGCGCGAATTTCCGCTAGATGAGTCAGGCATTGCGCTCTTTCGTAGCCAGTTTCGCGAAGCGTTTGAGGGCGACCCGCAACGCGCAAAAATTTACAAAGATGTCAGCAAAGGCGTGGCTTCAGGCGGAATTGAGTGGTATTTGCCGTTATTTTTTGAGCAAACCGCCACCCTGCTCGATTACCTACCCGCTAACAGCCTACTTTGCCTGCACGGTGATTTAGACCACAGCGCCCAACAGTTTTGGCGCGAGGCGCAATCGCGCTACCGCACGCTGGCACACGATGCTGAACGCCCCATTTTGCCGCCAGAAACCTTGCTAATTAAAACGGAAGACTTTTTTGCTGCAACGCATGCGTTTGCCAGAATAACCCTCAGCATTAGCAAAACGTCTAACAATCTTCCGGCGCTCGATATTGAACGGCGCGCAGAACATCCGCTGCATAAATTGGCAGACTTTATTCGCCAATTTAGTGGCCGAATTTTAATTGTGGCTGAAAGTTTAGGCCGCCGTGAAACCATGCATCAGTTATTTACCGAGCATGGATTGGCTGTTGGTATTTGTGAAACATGGGCAGATTTTCAGACAAGTAAAGCGCATGTGATGTTAGGCGTCAGCACATTACATGCGGGCGTGGCACTTACTGACCAAGCACAGCCAATTGCTATTATCACAGAAGCCGAACTCTATGCCGCCACTGTGCGCCAGCAGCGCCGCCGCGAAAAAGAAAAAGCCCGCAGCACTGAGGGCATGCTCAAAGATTTATCTGAGCTGCGCATTAACGACCCCGTGGTGCATGAGCAGCATGGGGTTGGCCGCTACAAAGGTTTAGTCAGTATTGATTTTGGTGAGGGCGAAACCGAGCTCTTGCTATTGGAATACTTTGGTGAAGACAAGCTGTATGTGCCGGTATCACAGCTATTTTTAATTTCGCGCTATTCAGGCGGCCCGCCAGAAAGCGCACCATTGCACCGACTAGGCAGCGGTAGTTGGGAAAAAGCCAAGAAAAAAGCGCTCAAGCAAATTCGCGATACCGCAGCCGAATTACTTAACTTGTATGCACAACGGGCATCGCGGCGCGGCCACGCTTTTACCCTCAGTTTGCATGATTACGAAGCTTTTTGTGAAGGCTTTCCGTTTGAAGAAACGCCAGACCAGTTAGAAGCCATTGAAAACGTCATTAAAGACATGCAATCTGGCCGCCCGATGGACCGATTGGTGTGCGGAGATGTGGGCTTTGGCAAAACCGAAGTTGCCCTGCGCGCAGCTTTTGTGGCGGTGATGGGTGGGCGTCAAGTGGCCGTGCTGGTACCCACCACGCTATTGGCTGAGCAGCATTACAATAATTTTAAAGACCGCTTTGCCGAGTGGCCGATTAAAATTGCCGAAATATCGCGCTTTAGAACCGCAAAAGAACAAAAAGAGGCGTTAGCAGGCTTAGAAGCAGGCAATATTGACATCATTATTGGCACACATCGATTGATTCAAAAAGATGTGAAGTTTAAGAATTTAGGCTTAGTGGTGCTGGATGAAGAACACCGCTTTGGTGTGCGCCAAAAAGAGCAGCTCAAAGCGCTGCGTGCCGAAGTAGACGTGCTGACGCTCACGGCCACACCGATACCACGCACCCTCAGCATGGCGATGGAAGGCCTGCGCGAGTTTTCAATTATCACCACGCCACCGCAAAAGCGCTTGAGTATTAAAACTTTTCATACCGATTATTCTGAAGGCATTATTCGCGAGGCGGCTACGCGGGAGTTTAAGCGCGGCGGGCAAGTGTATTTTCTGCATAATGAGGTGGATACCATACATTCGATGCGCGAGAAATTGGAGCGTATATTGCCCGATGCGCGCATTGCTGTGGCACACGGACAATTACGCGAGCGCGAGCTTGAACACGTGATGCGCGATTTTTATCATCAGCGCTACAACCTGCTACTTTGTACAACCATTATTGAAACCGGTATTGACGTACCAACCGCCAACACGATTATTATGAATAAGGCCGATATGTTTGGCTTGGCGCAAATGCACCAGTTGCGAGGTCGCGTGGGCCGCTCACACCACCAGGCCTATGCGTATTTGCTGACTGACCCTGACCGAAAAATTACCGTGCAAGCGCAAAAACGCTTGGATGCAATTCAACTCATGGAAGACTTGGGCGCAGGCTTTCACCTTGCCATGCACGATTTAGAAATTCGCGGTGCTGGCGAGCTATTGGGCGACTCACAAAGCGGTGAAATGCAAGAAATTGGCTTTCATTTGTATTCAGATATGCTCAACCACGCCGTGAAGCAACTTAAAGCAGGTAAAGAGCCAGATTTAAACGCACCCCTTGGCGTGACCACTGAAATCAACCTGCACACGCCAGCGCTCTTGCCCACCAAATATTGCCCCGATGTGCATGAACGCTTAGTAGTGTATAAACGCTTGGCCAATTGCGTGGACGATGACGAACTGGATAACCTGCAAGAAGAACTCATTGACCGCTTTGGCTTGCTGCCAGAGCAAGGTGAGGCGCTCATGGCGTGCCACCGATTGCGTATCGCGTCAAAAGCGATTGGCGTGATTAAAATTGATGCGAGTGATGCGGCCATTCAGCTGCAATTTAACCCAAAAGCGGATATCGACCCAATGAAACTCATCAACTTATTGCAACGCGATAAACGTTGCCGCATGAATGGGCCTGATAAATTAAGAATCACCGTGAGCTTTCCGACCATTCACCAACGGGCAGATTTTATAAAAAGTATTTTAAGAGAATTTATTTAGCCAAAAAAACAACAATCACTAGCGGTAAATCAAAAATAAAGCCGCCACAATCGCCACAGTCGCCCAGCCAATTCTATCCACATATTGGTGTAACTTGGCTTCCATACTTGGCCCGCCCCATTTCATTAACCCTGCCACCATAAAAAAGCGCATGCCGCGACCAATGGCCGAGGCTAGCACAAACGGGATTAACGCCATTGATAGCGTACCTGCGGCAATGGTGAATACTTTGTAGGGAATCGGTGAAAAACCTGCAATGAAAATCGCCCAAAAACCATAGTCTTTGAACCATGTGACGGCGGTAAGGTACGCTTCCCAATAATGGCTTGCTTTCAAGTGCGGCTCAATCACATCAAACATGGTGATGCCAATAAAATAACCAAATATGCCGCCTAATACTGAAGTCACTGTGGTAATGAGCGCAAATCGCCAGGCTTTATTTGGGTTGGCCAAACTCATGGGCGCGAGCATTACATCAGGCGGAATGGGAAAAAATGACGATTCTGCAAAACTGAGCGCACCTAAATACCAAGGCGCATTGGGTAATCTTGCCCAAATCATTGCGCGCTGAAACAGGCCAGAAAAAATTTTCATTGGGCTACGTCTTTAAAAAATGAGATGCGATATTCTATCAGTAAGGTTGCCCGATGCGTATGATTTCACTGACTAGAATATTGTGTTGTTTTAGCAGTTAATATGCATACAATTAAAGCCAAGAAAAAATGCTTTTAAACCTAGCATTTTGCTACGAGAAAAATTTTCTCCTCTGCGAGCCTTTATTTATAAGGCTTACAGAGCATCGAAAAAGGTTGGTGTTAACATGGGTGTAAAAAGCAGTGTTTTAAAGGCTTAAATTTGGTGCCATTACTCCAGCACAACACGGCCATTGAGTGGCTGTACTGGCCGATTGTTATGATGGTGCAATACTTCTTCAAAAGCTGTAATTTGCTCTTTTGAAACCGTCATGGGTGTTTTTAATACCAACCAACGCACGCCTTCCGTGCAAGGCGGTGTTGTGAGTGAGCCGCTAAATCGGTAGTAATCACGGTTTTCTGGCATTAATTCTTGTGCAGTCACTTTGGTGTTAAGCGGTACAGGCGCGCCCTTTTCTTTAGGCATTTGCGACCACAGTTTTTCAAGGCCTGCGTTGGCTTTGCCTTCTTTATACATCACCGCGATTACCGCGAAATTGCCCTTTTTATCCGCGTGCACAAAATGCGCCTCTAGCGGAAAAGGTTTGCCCTTGATGGTGTTTTCACTTGGAGTATGAAAATGCACTTGCTTCATTTGAAAAGGCGTGTCATCCAGCAGCAGCATATTACCTTCTTTAAAATTAGCTTGTATGGTGTGACCATTATTGACAATTTCTTTTGCCGGCACTTTTTGTATGCCCTTGAGCGTTTTTAGCGGTGCATCAATGGTGGCATCAATATCCACGGGCGATTGATTTTGCCCAGTTTCGCAAGCAGCAAATTCTGGCTGCAGTTTACCCCAGTTTTCCGGGCCTTCTTTGCCTTCGTAGGTCCAATGTGCGGCATGTGTATTACCTTTGGTAGGTTTAGTCGCTGCCGCCTTTTCTGGGGCAGCCTTCACTTCTTCAGGTTTTGCCTCAACTTTCTTACTTTCTGCTGGTTTAGCTTCCGCCGCTGCGGGTTCCGTTTTTTTCTCAGCTTCTGCAGGGGCATTTTCCTGTGTTTTAGCCGTTTGCGCTTTAGTTTCTAAAGGCTTGCTTGCTAACTTGGTTTCTTGTTGCTTTTTTGGCTGCGCTCTGGTGCAAACATAGCGCATCGCACGGTCTAAATCTGTTTCTGGTACGGGTTCAATAAACTCGGCCGCTTTAACATCAATGCCCGCAGAAAACACTGTTTCAGCATTCATATATTGAAACACTTGCGTGGTGGCGGACTTTTGCGCGGGGCAATCAAAATACCAGAGTAATTTAGACAAGTTATAAGTTTTGTCAGCCGATTCACTATTGATTTGGGCTTTTTTGTATTCAACCTTCACCCAGGCGCGCGTGAGTTGGTCTTTTTCTAAAATAGACTGTTTATCAATCAGTAGCTTTGAGGTGCCGTTTTCACTGAGCTTCACCCAGTTTGCGGCATGGCTTTGGCCTGCAAAGGCAATGCTCATCAATACAAAACCAATCCCTTTTAATGCAGCTGACTTCATCACATTTTGGCCCTAACTTAGGTATTTATTTAATTTCAATGGCGTAAAAAATAAGCGTTTGAAATACACAACACTGGGCAACATCGCACTTTGCCCATGCCAATTATGGCAAATTTGCGTGCCTGATGATTTGAAGAGCAATGCGAGATTTAGCCCTCAATTGTTGATTTAAAACATTAAAGCTGAATTAAACGGCCGATACTGACAAAGAAAATAGCTTTTTGGATTGGCAATGTTTCATGCCTGAATAACTGTTCGTAGTGCTCTAATTGCTCGGCATATTGCAAGGCAATGGTCTTGAGGGCTGCATCAGTGATGTCCATCGGCAACTCAACCGTTTTATAATCAACAATCCAACGCACTTGCGTGCCATCAGCGAGCTTTTCCACAAACGTGCGGTCCACCACAAAGTTTTTCACCACGTTATTTTCAACCAGCGCGAGGGCTAATTCCTGCGCGCCAAGCGCATTGGCTTGCAATACCCACTGCCCTGCTTGGCTGTTGAGTGTGGTGCTCAACAGGGTAACAATCTTATCCGCGGCGCCTGCGGCAGCGATTTCACGATGTCCACGCTGCTGCAACCAATGCTGCATGGCGGGTTTAAGGCTAGCCAAGCGCTTTGCTGGCCATGCAGGCAAGCCATGCTGTGCGATGAGCTCTAAATATTGATGCGTAAGCGTGCCAATATCGGCCTGTAAACGCTGCGCGTCATCCGGCATTTTTTCAGCGGGTTGGTTAGCTAGCGTATCTGCCAAAAATTGCGCAAGTGTAGGCTGATTTTGCAGCATGGACGGCACACGAGGCGTAGCAAGCCGCACTAAACGTGGCATAAAAAATGCAATATCATCTTCTGAGTTTGTAGCAGCATCAGGCTGCAATACTGGCATTTCATAATGCGCTGCCAGTGGTTCCCAAAGTAAATCTAAGTAGGTGTTTTTGGTTGGTGCAATGCTGTCATCCGCTTTTTGATTAGCAATGCCGACCAAATGCAGGCATCGCTCCGCACGCGTGGCCGCCACGTATAACACACGCGCGGCTTCATTTTTCTCACGCGTGTTTTCTAACATTTCTAAATAGTCGTAGGGACTGACGCTGTCGTGATTGCGCTGATTTTTGGGTAGATACGGTGCCGTAAGTAGCTGTGTTTCGTCTTCAATCAGCACTTCTTCCCATAGCAGTAGCGGCTTATCACCGTTGCCGCCGCCTGTGGTGGCACCTAAGCCAGGCAGAATCACGGTGTCAAATTCCAAACCTTTCGATTTATGAATGGTCATCATCTGCAAACGCTCGCCCTGTGCTTCTGGGCTGGCAAATAACTTGGTAATTTCATTCGCCATGCGCTCGGGTGAAAACTGATTACTGCGGTCAAGCGCATCTAAACAGGCAAAAAACGCCTGTACGTCAATCACGTCATTTTGCGCCCATAGGCAGGCGCTGCCATTTAACATCAACCAAACGCCGCGCAGCCAGCGGCTGGTATTCATGCGGCCCTGCGTTGCAAACGCCTCTACCAAAATTTCACGCACATGGATTAAGCGTTTCTGACCATCGGCAGATAACCGCTGCACAACCGCCGCATTTTGCATGAGTGACCAAATGGTGGCGTGTAAATTTTGCCCCGCCAGCGCGTGTAAATCTTGCAACGTTAAACCACACCAAGGCGCACGTAACAGGCTCAACCAATGCACGCGGTCTGCACGGTGATGCAAAGCATGCGTGAGTGACAGCAAATCCTGCACAATCTGGCGGCCTTCCAGCGCCTCAATCTCCACCGCCTGAAAAGCAATGTCAGGATGATGACGGCGTAACAGGCGCACCAATTGCGCCAAGTGTTTTTTTGAGCGCACCAGCACCGCGATTTTTTGCTGTGCATTTGCTGTTTGCGCTTGCAAAATAATGTTGATCACCGCTTCAGCTTCGCGCTGTTGCACTAAGGCGTTGCTTTCATCTGCGCGTTTAATGATGGGGTGTACCTGCACGCCCGCATTGGTTAAATTTTCTTTTGTGGCAATAAATGGGCGGTAACGAACAGCAGACTGCATCATGTCGTCTTCTGCAGGAAAAACATGTTCAAACGTCTGGTTAATCCAATCCACCACCGCTGGGCATGACCGATTATTTTGATACAACTGCAATCTTTCAAGGTTGATGTCGCCAATGCCTTGCGTTGAAGCTTTAATAAACAGCCCAACATTGGCTTTACGAAAGCGGTAAATCGACTGCATGGGGTCGCCCACACAAAATAACGTGCGGTGATCACTCACTTGCCAACCCAGCGTGAGCAACTTCAGCAACTCAATCTGGCTGGGGCTGGTGTCCTGAAACTCATCCACCAGTAAATGCTGAATTTGGTAATCTAACTTCAAGGCTAAGTCGGTAGGCTCACCAAAATCATGGCTAAGTGCTTGCGTGGCACGCGTGGCAATTTCAACAAAATCAACCTCACCCGCACGCTGAAACACTAACCAGAGTTCAGCCACCGCCAAATTGAGCAGTTGAGACAATGTGCTGATGATTTGCCAGGCATCTTGCGTATTGGCTATGTTTGGCAGTTTTTTAACTTTCGCTAAACTTTCTGCACTATTCGGCACCGCCTGCAAAGCCTCTAAAAAGCATTTAAATTGTGCTTTTTCATCTTTAAATTCTGGCGGAAAACCAATATTTTTGCTGATACTGGCTCGAATACTATCCACATCAGTCAGCAATAATTCACGCACACTTTGCCACATGGGCAGTGCTTCGGCGTGCGTCATCAAAGCCGTATCCCAATCATGCAACAAAGCAATGGCGTGTTCGCACGGTAACTGGCTAGCGGCAAAGCGTGCGAGTGGCATTAGCTCAAATTGCAGGCGCACATTAAAAACTTGCGCGACGTCTGCTAATTCTTGCTCTACCAAATGTCGTAATGTTTGCTGCAAAACGCCAACATCCACTTCGCGTTGCGCGTGATTCAGCCACTGGTCGCGTTTTTCGAGCATTTTTACGAGCAGGCCTTTTAATTGCTCGGCATTATTATCAACATAACGCAAAGCAGATTTCACCACCTCGGTATGCGCGGGCGCTTCAAGCAAAGCCAGCGTATGTTCTGCCGCTTGCGTGTAGAGTGCGCCGGCATCCTCCGCAACACGCGGCTGTGCGCCAAAACGACTCATCAAAGGCATTTGCCGCGCCAGATGCGCACACAAACTATCAATGGTAAAAATGCGTAATCGCGCTGGGTTTTCGATGAGCTGCCAATGCTTAGCCTCAGCAATTTCGAGGGCTTTAAGACTCAATGCATATGTGATTTGTTTGTGTGCGGCGGCTGGTTTATCGCGATGACTAGCCTTGATTAAACTGTCTAAAATACGCACACGCATTTCTGCGGCTGCTTTATTGGTAAAAGTAATGGCAATAATTTCTTCAGGCGCGCTCACTGTTTGCAGCAGTTTCAAATAGCGTTGTGTGAGTAGTTCAGTTTTGCCCGCCCCTGCTGGCGCCTCTACAATAAATGAGGTTAAATCGAGCGCACGCTGACGGTTTTTTTCATCCGTTGCAAGATTCAATTCACGCTGTGCTGTCATGCATTTTTACCTAAAAAATCTAACTTTAAAATCACTGAAAAAATCACTTAAAAATCGCCGAGAGAAAAAAATACCTCTGCGAGCGTTTATTTACAAGGCTTCCAGAGCATCGAAAAAGGTTGGAGGTAAAAAATGCCTTAAAACACGTGTTTTTTTGCGCTAAAAATTGCATCATGCAGCGCCCTCATCTAGGTTATTTGCAAAGCGCTCAAACTGCAATTTTCGCTCGGGCAAACGCAATAGTGGTAACACTTCACAATACGCCAATGCCTGTTCATCGTTAAAGCGCACAGCCGCCTCGCCACTTTTAATTTCTTGGGCAATGGCCTCAATGCTGCTTTTCCAGTGCGTGAGTAATGACGCCCAATCGCTGAATGCGCGAATAAACACGGGCTTGCGTTTTTCAGGTTCAGTGTCAAAATTTTCTGCGCTCACGCCAGTAAACATGTGCTCTGCTGTTTTAACCATACCAAACTGTACGCCTGTAACGTGTTCAGCATCTTCCATATAAAATGCCGCATAGATGGGCAGTTGCGGCTCGGTAATGCGCGTTTCTGCCCAACTGGTGATTTTGGGTGCTTGCCCAGTTTTATAGTCCACAAATTCCAGCCCACCATTTTCAAGCGCGTGAATGCGGTCAATTTTTAACGTGACTTCAATGCCACAAATGCTGACTTTTTTCTCGGCCTCGCACGCTACCATGTTAAAACCTACGCCGCGCGATTTTTCATAAAGCAGCCAATCCGTTATCAACTTAAAAAGCCGTTCATGCTCAAGCGCCAGCACATTGGCTGAAACCGAATTTTCGGCCGCAAATGCTTGTAAAGTCTGCGTGATGGCATGATTGACCGCAAGGTGAAGCGTATCCACTGACATATCGCGCAAATCCGCAAAATGGCGCTTGCGCCAAAACTGCTCAAGCACGCCATGCACCAGCGAACCACGTTCCATGCTATCAATACCATCCGTTGGGGTTTTTAACGCTTTAGCGCCCAAGCGATATTGGTAAAAGGCCCAGGCGGGGCAAACTGCCTGCGCTTTAAATAGACCTGTGCCACCGCGCACGTGTTCATCGGCTTGTATTGCTGGGGCAATTTGGTCATCTAAAAAAGTTAAATCGGCATTGCCTTCAGCGCTTAATTGCTCGGCCAGCGTGTTTGCTAGCGGCATTTCATGCGCAGCATGGGCCATATTTTTCATCAGTGGTGACGGGTGTAATTGGCTATCTCCTTCTGACATGCTGCTTGAAAAAATAATCTGTGGTGCAGAATGTAGTAATCGCTGATGAATCGTCTGGGCGAAAGCAGCCTGCACAGTGTTATCGGCATTGGGCAGCATCGCCTGCCGTTGCAAATACGCAGGTAATAACGGGTTGGGGCGCGCTGGCGGCGGCCAGATGTGGTCGTTCATGTGCATGCACCAAAGCGCATCCACCGGTGCGCTCAGAGCTTCCATAACGCCTAAAATCTGTATCGTTGGTGCATATTCTGTTTCTGCCTGAAAAATCATCGCCGTGCAAATTTGCTGCAACAGACTCACCGCTTCTGCTAGCCCAATATTTTTTTGCAGCACATCCATTTGCGCTAATTGCTGCAAGGCTTTTTGCCAAGCATTTTGTGCCTGATATTCCATGCTGGTAACAGCGCGTTCACCAGGCCAATGCAATGCGGTTAATAATGTCGTGATGGTCTGCGCCCATTGTGATGGCGGCACTTTTTTATTGGGGATGAGTGCAATTGTGGCTTTTAAATCGGCCAAAAATTTGGTGATTGCCAAATTATTATCAAGCTGTTTTTCTGCCAATGCCAGCAAACTTGTGACTTTAAACTGCATCGGTAATTTGTCGCGCATGGTTGCATCCAGCATCGCACGGGCATCGGCTTCTGTTGTACTTGCAGACCAAAATGGTGATAGCAGCACTGCTGAATAGTCACTTTGCGGCATGGGTTGCTTGGTTGAACTGTGGCTCAATAAGCGCAGCAAATTCAGCGCAGCTTGAATAATCGGCTGCTGTGCTAACGGCGTGCCGAGCGAAAAATTGTAATTTCGCGGCATTTCAAATAAGCCAGGACGCACACTTTCTGGGTAAAACACATCATCCAGCAAATCTGCCAACTGGTTTCGCACGGTATTAAGTTGCGGCACAACAATCGCTAATTTTGCTTTGGGCTGGTGTGCCAACAAATTTTTAGCCCAAGCCACCGCTGCGCGTAGCTCTGCCGCTTGATTCTCCAAGCACACATGTTGTGCATTAGCCGCTGTATCAGCAGTTGTAGCGTACTCAGAAACCTCAACGCCCTGACGCACTAAAATTTCACGCAAACGCAATTCTTGTGGTGCGGCTTGGTCAAAACCGGCAAAGGCGATGCCTGACGGCAACATGACTAATCCCGCGGCCAATTGCGCGAGTTGCCAATCCACATAGCGCACCTGTTCAAGCACATTTAATTGGGCACAACGCACCGCAAATGCCCGTTGCCAGTGCAAAAACTGGCGGGATTCTTCAGCCAAATGTTCACGCGGCAAATGCAAGTGCCATGCTACTTGATAGCGGTTCGCCTCCATGGCGGCCTGCGCCAAACCCGCAACATCAAACAACGCACCAAACGCATTTTTCTTTAAAGATTGCGTAATCACCTCTTGCCAAAGTAACTGCTCGTTGAGTGTGCTTAAGGCATAAGGCTGCACCTGCGTGAATTGCCCTGATAAAAAAGCAGTATTAATGACATTTTCTAACCACTGCGATAGCGTCATTACGGCGGGGCTATGCCAAACGACTTGGCCACACTGGCTGTTTTGTAGGGCAATATCATTTTGAATACTGCGCGCCAAACGGGCTGATGGGCAAAGAATAAGCGTTTGATTTGACATCCTAGTATTCTATAGCGACTTGATAATTACCATGCTAATAATTATTACACTAATATTTACCACGCTAGGATAATTTACCCAAGCCGAATAAAATAGTGCTAATTCGCGCGATAATGACGCCACTTACAAAATATGACGCACTTAAAATAAGGACTTTTCATGTTAGCAAAACTCTTGCAACTGCTTAAATATTCAATTTGGCTATTACTGGTGCCAATTGGCCTATTTGCTTTGTACACTTGGGCGACACTTACTTGGGGCTATTCTTCTGGCGAACGCGCAGGCTACGTGCAAAAGCTATCAGAAAAAGGCTGGGTATGTAAAACCTTTGAAGGCGAACTTATATTGGTTTCAATGCCTGGCACACAAGCAGAGAAGTTTTTCTTCACCGTGCGCGACAAAGCCGTGGCAAAAAAAATCAATGAAACCGTCGGCAAACGTGTGCGTCTAATTTATGAAGAGCATATCGGCATTCCAACCACCTGCTTTGGCGAGACAGGTTATTTTGTGCATGATGTACAGCCCATTGATCAGGTTTGGCCAGAACAACAGTTGCTCGACACGCAACCCATGAATCCGCAAACAGCGCAGTAAATATGGCCAAAGCAAAACTAGCCGTCTCAGACGAAAAAAACTACATCACGCCTGAGGGTCATGCAGCGCTTGAAGCGGAGTTTCAGCAATTACTGAAAGTAGAACGGCCAGAAGTAGTACGCGTGGTGTCGTGGGCGGCAGGCAACGGCGACCGCAGTGAAAACGGTGATTATATTTATGGCAAGAGACGCTTGCGGCAAATCGATAGTCGCCTGCGTTTTTTAATGCAGCGCATGGATTTAGCCATCATTGTGGACCCCGCCACGCAAGCTGGCTTAGAAAAAATCTTCTTTGGTGCTTGGGTAACCTTGTTTTCACTTAAAAATGATACCGAGCACAACTACCGCATCGTTGGCAAAGATGAACTTGAACCAAGCAAAGGCTATATCAGCTGGGTTTCACCTTTAGCCAAAGCCATGCTGGGCAAAAGTGTGGGCGATAGTATTAAAGTCTCAACGCCCGCCGGTGACGAAGAATACGAAGTCATCGACATTCAATACAACTTACCCAAATAAATCGAACACGATGCAAAACGGCACCGACCAGCGCTGGGATATTTTCTGTCGCATTGTCGATAACTTCGGCGACATCGGCGTTTGCTGGCGTCTCAGTCAACAACTGGCCAATACGCATCAACTGCCGATTCGATTATTCATTGATGACCTTGAAACCGCCAAAAAAATCATTCCCGGCTATCAGCCTGAACTTGGCACACAAATCATCAACCATGTTGAAATATGGGCCTGGCCCAATGATGACGATGCTATCCAGCCTGCAGAAGTAGTGATTGAAACCTTTTCCTGCGGCATTCCTCAAAGGTATTTAAGCGCAATGCAGCCGCATACAAAATGGGTGAATTTAGAGTATTTATCAGCTGAAAAGTGGATTGATGAATTTCACGCACTCCCCTCACCGCAAGCGAGCGGACTATCGCGTCACTTTTTCTTTCCTGGCTTTACCGAGGCCACCGGCGGCTTAATTCGTGAGCCGAATATTATGGCGCATGATGATGCATACAAAACAAATCTGGCTGAACAAACGTTAAAAATATCCCTATTTGCCTACCCAAACGCACCCATTGAAGACCTACTGAAAATTCTGCAAACCAGCCAGCAAAACACCGTGGTATATGTGCCAAGTAGCAGCATTTTGCCGCAAGTTGAAAGTTTTTTAGGCATCACACAAAGTAACCCAAATGAAACGTATTTACGTGACAAGCTGCACATCAAGATGCTGCCATTTTTAAGTCAAGACGATTACGACACGCTGTTAGCCACCTGCGACATCAATTTTGTGCGTGGTGAAGATAGCTGGGTGCGGGGCATTTGGGCAGCAAAACCACTGATTTGGCAGCCTTATTTTCAAACAGAAAACACGCATATGGTCAAACTCAATGCGTTTTTGAAACTTTTCTACACCGCTTGTCATGAAGAAACGTTTCAGGCCATTGCCGAATTAAACGGTGGCTGGGCGCAAGGCAGCATTTCAACTGAAATTTGGCTGAATTATGTGCGCCAGTTGCCCGCGATTCGCGCAATTACGCAAGCAAGCACAATGGCGCTGGCCGCGCAGCCAGACCTTGCTTCTAAGTTGGTGATTTATTTGCAAAAAATAAGCGTTCAGGTATAATGCGCGGCTTTAATATTTAACCCAATTTTTAGTACTTTTTTATATCAAGGCAATCTCATGAAAACAGCTCAAGAACTTCGCGCCGGTAACGTTATTATGGTGGGCGATGTGCCATTAGTGGTGGTAAAAGCAGAATACAATAAATCTGGCCGTAGCACTGCTGTGGTAAAAATGAAATTTAAAAACTTGCTGACTGAAGCCCCAAGTGAGGCCATTTACGGCGCTGGTGATAAGTTTGACGTGATTGTGCTTGAGAAAAAAGAAGCGACTTACTCATACTTTGCCGACCCAACTTATGTGTTTATGGATACAGACTACAACCAATACGATGTTGATGCTGAGTTCATGGAAGACGTGCTTCCCTACCTTGAAGACGGCATGCCGGCAGATATTCGTTTTTATAACGACAAAGCCATTTCAGTTGAACTACCAACGACGGTGGTGCGTGAAATCACATACACTGAACCCGCAGTAAAAGGTGACACCTCAGGCAAAGTGATGAAACCAGCTAAAATCGCCACAGGTTATGAAATCTCAGTGCCATTATTTTGTGCGCAAGGCGACAAAATCGAGATTGACACGCGTACAGGTGAATATAGAAACCGTGTCATGAAATAAATCACGCATTTAGTTCATGTCATTATCAAGGGAGCAATTTGCTCCCTTTTTTTATCATTGTTTTTGTATAGAAGGTTTTTACAAGCAAGGTTTTTATATACAAGCCATTAAAATTCGCGCTACTATACTTATCCATCGCAGTAAAAACTTTGCTGGAGGCAGTATGAACGATAAGCAATTAGTCGCGCTAGAAGTCGCTAAATTTGTTAAAAATGGCATGTTGGTGGGCTTGGGTACAGGCTCTACTGCCAATTATTTTATTGACGAGCTAGCACGCCTGCAACGTGAAAATGGTCTTAGCATCACCACCGTTGCAAGCTCAACCATCAGCGCCCAACGTGCGCAATCACTTGGTTTGCCTATTGTCGCCTTAGAGCATATTAGCCAAATTGATCTCTATGTAGATGGTGCAGATGAAATTTCACCCGACATGACCTTACTTAAAGGCCGTGGCAGCGATTTAGTCAAAGAGAAGTTGTTAGCCAAAGCGGCCACACAATTTATTGTGGTGGCTGATGAAAGCAAATTGGTCAGCCGCATTGGTCAGAATTTTGTTATCCCGATTGAAGTCATTCCATTTGCATGGCAACTCACAAAAAAAAGTCTTGAAGATGCGGGTGGTGTTGGCCATTTGCGCCCTAATGCTGCAAAAGATGGCTTTTGGATTACCTCGCATGGCAGTTATGTACTCGATTTAACCTTTGATGCCGATTTTAGCGCCAACGCACTGAACGAACTCATCAACAATACGCCTGGCGTGGTTGAGCACGGCATTTTTTATGGCCTAACAGATGCCGTGCTGATTGCCGCCAATGGCAAGGTAGAGGCGCGCTGGGCTTAATGCCCGCGCGTTTTCTTGTAGTGAATGTGCTAAATCATGGTTACATGCATAAGCTCTTTATTGTGCTGCTCGTGCTGTTGGCGGCTGCCTGTACGCGCACTGACGAGCGCACAACTTCTACAGCACATTCTGAAACCGATGATGCCAACACCCTGATTTTTGTCACACATAACGGCCCTACGACTTACTATTACAATGGCGATAACGAGCTGGCTGGCCTTGAATACGATTTAGCAACTTTATTTGTTAAGGATTTTGCGCCTGAATACCAACTTAAATTTTTAGTGGTCAATAGTGTGAGCGATGTCATCCCCTCGCTATTAAAAGGCCGTGCGCATATTGCGGCAGCCAATTTATCTATTACCCGTTTGCGGCAAGAACTGGTGCAATTTTCCACGCCTTACCAACAAACACAGCAACAGCTTGTCACCTTAAATGAAGAAAATACCAAACAAAATCGCCCTATTCAAGTAAAAGACTTTAACGTGCAGTTAGCCAACAAAAAATTGGCTGTACCACTGGGCACAAGTTTTGAAGAACGGCTGATTCAGCTCAAAAAAAGCCAGCCAGCACTGCAATGGCAATCCATACCCAATACCAACTCTGAGCTACTTTTAAGCGATGTGGCCAATGGCACGCTGGACTACACCATGGCAGACAGCCACTTGGTGTCTATTATGCAAAATTATTACCCCAACTTGACCGTGGCGGCAAAAGTGGGAGAAGCCGACAACCTCGCTTGGGCATTTTCAAAACAGGCGAACCCAGCGCTTGTTAAAAAAGTGAATGCCTTTTTTGCAAAAATTAAAAAAGACGGCACTTTAAAGCACCTGATAGACCGCTATTATGGCCACTCAGAGCGCCTGAATACGCAAGACGTCACCGTGTTTCTTGCGCGTAGCCAAAGTATTTTGCCCAACTATGCGGCGCTATTTAAACAAGCGCAGGAACAAACCGGCCTTGATTGGCGCTTAATTGCTGCGGTGAGTTATCGCGAATCGCACTGGGACCCATTAAACACGTCACCCACAGGCGTACGAGGCATGATGATGCTCACCGAAAACACCGCCAAGCTCATGGGGGTCACTGATAGGCTGGACCCCGTACAAAGCATTCCTGCTGGCGCAAAATATCTCGTCAAAATGATTGAAAAAATACCTGAAACAGTTCCAGAACCCGACCGCACCTATTTGGCATTGGCAGCCTACAACATCGGTTACGCCCACCTGCTAGATGCGAGAACCCTCGCAATGCGCTTAAAACTCAACCCGGACCGTTGGTCTGATGTTAAAAAAACCTTGCTCATGTTACGCCAGCCAGATTATTACACCACGCTAAAGTATGGCTATGCCAATGGCAGTGCGCCCGTTATTTTTGTAGAGTCCGTGCGCAGCTACCAAAACATTTTGGAATATCATCAGCCCAGCCACCCTGCCAATGAACAAATCAACGTCGCCAATTTGAGCAAATAACAAGCGCTCAAAATTGCCTTAAAAATGCTTTAAAACCGCCGAGAAAAAAATAATGCCCTGGAAGCCTTTATTTATAAGGCTTCCAGGGCATCGAAAAAGGTTGTTGTAAAATTAAAGCTTAAATTGGCTTAATTTTATCGAGATTATTCATGTACGGACGCAGCACTTGTGGCACAGTAACACTGCCATCGGCGTTCTGATAATTCTCTAACACCGCCACCAACGTGCGCCCAACCGCCAAGCCTGAACCATTAAGCGTATGCACCAGCTCAGGCTTGCCTTGCTCGTTTCTAAATCGTGCCTGCAAACGGCGCGCTTGAAACGCCTCACAATTGCTCACAGAAGAAATTTCACGGTAAGTATTTTGTGCGGGCAACCAAACTTCTAAATCATAGGTTTTGGCTGCGCCAAAGCCCATGTCGCCTGTACAAAGTAAAACCACGCGATATGGTAATTCAAGCGCTTTTAAAATATTCTCAGCGTGGCCCACCATTTCTTCTAGCGCTTCATAGCTTTTTTCAGGATGCACAATTTGCACCATCTCGACTTTATCAAACTGATGCTGGCGTATCATGCCTTTGGTATCACGCCCATAAGAACCAGCCTCTGACCGGAAGCAAGGCGTATGCGCGGTAAGCTTAATTGGCAAGCTTTCTAACGGTACAATTTCGTCACGCACGGTGTTGGTGAGGGTGACTTCTGAGGTGGGGATTAAATAAAGTTTAGGAAGTTTTTCAGCTTTTCTTTTAGCTATTTCATCTTCGCTCATATTTAAAAATGCTTCAACCTGCCACCCACTGCCGCCAATAGCAAATAAATCATCCTCAAACTTAGGCAATTGCCCTGTGCCACGCAACGTTTCGGCATTAACTAAATACGGCGTATAGCATTCTTCGTAGCCGTGCTGCTCAGTTTGAGTATCAATCATAAACTGGGCAAGTGCACGGTGCAGTTTCGCCACTTGACCGCGCATCAGCGTAAAGCGTGCGCCAGATAACTTAGCGCCAGTATCAAAATCTAAACCTAGCGGCGTACCAACATCGGTATGGTCTCTAATTTCAAAATCAAAACTACGCGGTGAGCCTACCTTACGCACTTCAACGTTATCTGCTTCTGATTTACCCTGTGGCACGCTGACATGCGGCACATTGGGTACATTCAATAACAGATTTTGCAATTCTGTTTGCAACTCGGTTAAGCGCGCTTCATCGGCTTTTAATTGGTCACCTAAACCGGTAACTTCAGCCAAAATAGCACTGACATCTTCACCCTTAGACTTTGCGATGCCGATTTGTTTTGATGTGTTATTGCGCTTAGCTTGTAGGTCTTGGGTGCGCGTTTGCACAGTTTTGCGTTCAAGCTCTAGCGCGGTGAATGCTTGTGCCGGAAAATCAAAGCCACGGCTTTTTAACTGGCTGACTACACCGTCTAAATCATTTCTTAATGCTTGTATATCTAACATAAGTTTCCCTAAAATTTATTTCTTTGCCGCAGATAAACGCGAGTGAACGCAGATAATATAAATTCAATGATAAGTTTTGATATCAATCTGCGTAAATTTGCGTTTATCTGCGGCTCAATTACTTATTCGCTTTTTTATCTAGTTCTTTTAAATGTTGCAGCTTTTCTGTAATTTTACCTTCTAAGCCGCGTGGCGTGGGTATATAAAATTGCGGCACCTTATTTTGTTGTACTAATTCATCCGGAAAATAGTCTTCACCTGCCGCGTAAGCCTCAGGTTCGTGATGCGCATATCGGTATTCTTTGCCGTAATCTAACGCCTTCATCAACTTGGTAGGCGCATTTCTTAAATGTAATGGCACGGGGCGTGATTTATCTTGGCCAACAAAGGCTTTGGCCTGATTATACGCGTTATAGGCCGCGTTACTTTTGGGCGCAACCGCCAAATAAATCACTGCGTTTGATAGCGCTAATTCTCCTTCTGGCGAACCTAAGCGCTCAAAAATCTGGCAGGCTTCCAGTGCCATCCCTTGCGCGCGTGGGTCTGCCAAGCCAATATCTTCAATCGCCATGCGCACAATGCGCCGGCCTAAATACAGCGGGTCAGCGCCGCCATCTATCATACGCAAAAACCAGTATAACGCTGCATCTGGGTTAGAGCCGCGTACCGATTTATGCAAGGCCGAAATCTGGTCGTAAAACGCCTCGCCGCCTTTATCAAAACGGCGCAGTTTTTCTGCCATGGTGGTTTGTAAAAAGGCTTCATCAATCTCTGAAATATGCGCGCCTTCAGCCGCATTAAATAAACCTTCAACAAAGTTAAGCAAGCGTCTTGCATCACCATCAGCATACGCTAATACCTGCTCTCTAACCGGTGCAGAGAGCGTAATATTTTCGGCTACTAATAATCTGGCTCGTTCTAATAGCAATGCCAACTCTGATTCAGCAAGCGCATTCAGCACAAATACCTGCGAACGGCTTAATAGCGCGCTGTTGAGTTCAAACGATGGGTTTTCAGTGGTGGCGCCAATGAAGGTAACCAGCCCACTTTCCACAAACGGCAAAAAAGCATCTTGCTGACCTTTATTAAAGCGATGCACTTCGTCCACAAACAAAATGGTTTTGCGGCCATGTTGCTGTAGTGTAAGTTCTGCCCGCTCTACTGCCTCACGAATGTCTTTAATACCCGATAACACAGCGGAAATAGGAATAAATTCAGCGTCAGCCGTATTGGCAATGAGTCGCGCCAATGTGGTTTTACCCACACCTGGCGGGCCCCACAATATCATAGAGGGCAATTTGCCTGATTGAAATGCTAGCCTTAAAGGCTTATTTTCACCCAGCAAATGTGATTGCCCCACCACTTCATCTAAAGTTTTGGGACGTAACTTTTCAGCTAAAGGTGCCTGCGGGGTATTAGGTTGAAATAAATCGCTCAAAATATGGGTTTTTTCTAGTGTTTAGCATAGCAAATGGACTCATTGACATATTACGTCAAGTTGCAATGATAAACATTCACCCAATATTTTCAATGATTAGATTTTTTTGTGAGATTACCCACTAACGTTTGATTAGAAATAATGGCACTATCACCCGTGACACCTTCTTGTAGCGTATATGACATATTGGCCAGTGACAAATTCGTCGGGTCTAGCTGGGCGGAATTCACAGTCAGTAAGCCATTGGCACCTGGCCCAGTTGTTTTTAGTGGCGCATTGGTAAATGGAATTGCCCCTGTGCTTGAATTTAGCGTCGCCTTTATCTCAGCTGAAATTTTACGATTATCCAATAAGCCGCCGACAAACTTATCAGATTGCACGTCGAACTCTGCTTTATAATTAGAAAAGTTAATTTTCAAGGTTGACGTCAAATTGGCATTGGACGGCACCAGCCCACCAAGAAAGCTAATGTGTGTGGTCGCGCTATATTCTGCTTTAGCACGCAGCGTATGCAATTGCGGTAAATTTGCCAATCCCCCTTCAAACAGACTACTAGAATTTTTATCAAGCGCAACCAAAATAACAGCCGGAATCGCTTTAATAATATCGTCACTAGTATCACTTGCATCACTGCCATTATTTTTGTCTACTTTAGTATCAGTAACAGAAAAATATCTGTCTTTTTCTATGGCAGCAACTTTAGTATAACTGTCAATTTCATCTACTGACGTGCTAGCATCTTTTTGATGTTCGGTACTGCCTACCCCTGCTTTTCTGGGTGCTGCAGCACTGATTTTCACTTCTTGTGCACTATATTGCGGTGGCTGCTTACCATCGGTTTCACCTGTTTGGCCTTGATATAAAATTAAGCTACCTTGGCTATTTTCAAGATAGGCTGCACCATCGCCTACCGTCACACGCAGCACGCCATCTTTAAATTCACTTAATGTTTCAGTACCACGAATACCAATCGTTGCCACCGGGCTATTCATGCGCCACGCTTGTTTATTAGATTTTCCAATTAAACCAGTAATCGCCCTTAAGCTACCTTTTACCAACTTAAAAAAACCTTTTTCAGACCCGTCAGCTTGACCTGAAAAATGATAGTCTTCCACCTTAAACTCAGTATTAGGTTGAAATGACATATAGCCACCGTCGATAAACCGTACTTGCGCTCGTCCGTCAGCGGTTTGTATCATGTCGCCATTTTGAATATCCGCACCCTTTGTCAGTGCCCTAGTTGTACCATTTACGTCTATGGCAGTGACATTTCCTGTCACAAACTGTACCTTGCCGACTTCTGCAACTGCTAACATAGGGAGCGTCATCACCAGCAACAGTCCGAGTGTTGCACCAGCACTAAAATTATTTTTTCTCAATTTAATCAATTTGATAGCCATAAATTATTCCCGTTTTTTTGCTGAAATTACCCACATTTAGATGAGTCATTCCTTAACATCTGCGCAATTGAAGCAAATACTCATGCAATTTTCATTCCTAAAGACTACCAATGAAAATCTTTCCGTACGTTGATTGAAAACATATAGCGATCAAAATCATTCAATACGATATTTGAATCATTTTTTAAAAAAGTCAATTCGGGTTTAATTACCCAGTCACGCGCTGGCAAATAGCGTAATCCCAAGGCAATTTCATATTGCTTGTCTTCTTTATCGACTAAAAATATAGGATCTTTATCTTGATGGTGACGCGCTTCATAACTTGTTGAGACATAGCCAATGAGTTTTGTGGTCATTGACAATTGTCCACCTAAACGTAAACCCCATAAATGCTGGTCTAAAAAATCTGCTTGGTTATCACGGGCATTTTCCCGACCAAAATAAGCATTGGTAAAAAGCACTGGGCTTTTATCACCCGAAAAAACATGTGCCCAACCCGCACCCAAAATCCAGCGGTCTGCATCTCTAATAGCATTGCCTGCATAATCTAAGCGCGTTGCCTGCGCAAAAAGGCTACCTTGGTTACGGTCATCAAAATCGCGTTGCCACTGCGCCGTTACGCCGTAGGCACGTCGATAAGCATCACTATCTACATCAAATCGACTATCTTGTGCCGCCAATGTAAACGTATCGATAAATCGTTTAATTTGTAGGCCTGTATTGATATCTAAGCTACTGGTATCAAAAGTAGTCTCTGTATTATTGAGCTTACTGTTACCGCTTATACTTCCAAATACCGAAACTGTCTGGTTAATAGGGTGCCGCACAGACAAACCACCAGAAATGCTTTTAAAACCATCAGCCTCTTCAGGCGACGAATTTGCTACCAATACACCAAAGGTTGGAATAAAAATATTGTTATCTGATGATGCACTGTTTACATTGCTATCGTAACCAACACCAGACCCAATAAAACCACCAAAAGTGGTCGTTAGCCCAAGGGACTTATCAATGGCAGTCACATAACGCGTAATTGCATTAGTCACTTCCTGTGTGGGTTTTTGATCAAGCACATTTTGAAACTCAAGCTTAGAAGACTCGATTTCACCCAGTTTAAAGTGGGCTTTTGCCATTTCTGTTCTGGCTTCAGTATGATTTGGCTGTGTAGCCAAAACGCGCTCTAGGGCAAACACACCGCGTGTCACGTTGCCGCTTTCAACCCCGGCAACGCCCAGCAAATAATCAAAATCCACTTCACCTGCGTGCGTGTTCTCCAATGGTTCAAGTAGCTTGTATGCCCCTACAAAATCTCCTGACTGCATCAAGGCGCGCGCCTGCTCTGCCACGACATCCTCCATCGCCGCAGCACAAAGGGGCATCAAAAATGCTGCACAAAGTGCCCATTGCTGAATTTTTTTATTACATTGAAGAAATTGCATGCAAAGCCTAACCAAATAAATTAAGAACACTATACAACTTATTGAAAAAATGATGAATTATTTTTTTGCTAGTATTTTATATAATACGTGGTCATTCATAAATGAGTGTTGTTTTTTAGCAAAAAAATGGCGCCAATCATTTAGCGCCATTTCAGTTTAAATGCTATTAAAAAATATAGTTTTAAGCAAAGTTAGAGGTACCTACTCAACCAAAACATCCACTCCCTTAGGTGCCTTAAACAAAAAGAGTTTTTCACTAACATTGGGGTTCGGTTTCACATCGGTAAACACAATTTTCGTAAGGTGCCCAAAACTATCTACAAGCTCCATTTGTTGTAATTTATCACCCTTGAAGGCAATGGCAATATTGTTAAAACCTGAATCAGCATCTTTAGACAAGGCTGACACCCAGTCGAGGTTATCTTCACGACTTAAATTGGATAAGTTAAAATTTTTGTCAAGGTCTTCACCCCCTGCTAATAATGCAGCAGGACTAGCACTTAACGCCTTGCTTAATTGACGGGTGGTCACTTGTGCCAATTCAATATCGTAGAGCCACACTTGCTTGCCATCGCTCACCAATTGTTGTTCAAAAGGTTTTTTATAGTCCCATCGAAATTGATTAGGTCGCTTAATCACCATTTCACCAAATACATCTTGAATTTTCTGACCTTTGGTATCAGTCACTACTTGGTGAAACTTTGCGCTAATAGATTGTGTGCTGTTATAGAATTTTTTTAGGCTGTCGATGCCTTCAGCCATTGCGTTGGTTGATGTACTTACCAGTAGCAACGCAACTGAAATAATCGTAGTTTTAATTTTATACATTTAATTCCTTTATAAGGTTACGCTTCATGGTGCGGTGCCAGCACTTCGCGGTTACCGTTACTTTGCATGCTAGACACCAACCCTGCTCGCTCCATATCTTCAATCAAACGGGCCGCACGGTTGTAGCCGATGCGCAGTTGCCTTTGGACAGCAGAGATACTTGCACGACGCGTTTTAAGCACAATACTCACCGCTTCATCATACAAAGGGTCCACTTCTGAATTTGCGTTTGCGTTACCACCTGCGAAATCACTACCACCATCTTCAACCTCGTTGGTTAAGATACCTTCAATATAATTTGGTTCACCCTGTGCTTTGAGGTAATTCACAACCTTATGCACTTCAGCGTCAGAAACAAAAGCCCCATGAATGCGAACGGGGTAACCGGTACCGGGCGGCATGTAGAGCATATCGCCCTGCCCTAATAACGCTTCAGCGCCCATTTGGTCTAATATGGTGCGTGAATCAATTTTGCTGGACACCTGAAAAGAAATACGCGTTGGCACATTGGCTTTAATCAGCCCTGTAATCACATCAACGGATGGGCGCTGTGTTGCCAAGACGAGATGAATTCCACAAGCACGCGCCTTTTGCGCTAAACGTGCAATGAGTTCCTCAACTTTTTTACCCACTACCATCATTAAATCGGCCAACTCATCAATCACCACAACAATCAGCGGCATTTCCGTCAGTGGCTCAGGTTCATCTGGTGTTAAGCTGAATGGATGTGGAATTTTTTCTCCGGCTTTATCAGCATCTCTGATTTTTTGGTTATATCCGGCTAAGTTACGCACCCCTAACATCGACATCAATTTATAGCGACGTTCCATTTCAGCCACGCACCAGTTAAGCGCATTTGCAGCTTGGCGCATATCGGTGACTACTGGGGCTAGTAAATGTGGAATACCTTCATAGACTGAAAGCTCTAGCATTTTTGGGTCAATTAAAATCATCCGCACTTGGCTAGCATCGGCCTTATAAAGCCAACTCAAAATCAGCGCGTTAATGGCAACAGATTTACCAGAACCAGTGGTACCCGCCACCAATACGTGCGGCATTTTGGCTAAATCAGCCACTGCCGGTTTGCCTGCGATGTCTTTACCAAGTGAAATCGCAAGCGGGGAATGAATGTCAGCATAAGCTTGGCTACCCATAATTTCGGATAAATGCACGATTTGTCGTTTGGGGTTTGGAATTTCCAACCCCATGCAAGTTTTACCAGGAATGGTTTCAACAACACGCACACTTACCACTGATAACGCGCGTGCTAAATCTTTAATTAAATTAGTGACTTGGCTGCCCTTTACGCCAGGTGCCGGTTCTAATTCAAAACGGGTAATGACAGGTCCTGGCTGTGCGGTTAACACTTTCACCTCAATGCCAAAATCCATCAGCTTGCGTTCAATCAAACGTGAAGTGAAGTCTAGCGTTTCAGCAGAAGGTAACTCAACAGCACCCGATGGCGGGTCTAATAAATGTAATGGTGGCAATACTGAGTCTGGTAATGATTCAAATAACGGCGCCTGTTTTTCTTTTTGAACACGCGCGCTTTGCTCAACTTCCATTATTGGTTTTTCAATATGCACTGGTTCACGGTTTTCAGAACGTTTACGCTCAGTTTGCACAAATTCAGTACGTTCTTGCTCAATCACTTTGCCAACTTTTCTATCTTGCCAATCTTGCCATTTGTATAGGATAAACTGATAGCTCGCAATCAAGCCAGCACCCAGTTTTTCAGTCAGCATAATCCAAGACCAGCCCGTAAACAGACTAAAACCAATGGCAAACATTGAAAGCAGCAACATCAATGTGCCTGTGCTGCCAAACATGCTACGTAGACCCATATCAACCGCTGTGCCTATCATGCCGCCGCGTGCGTCAGGTAATGACACTGGCAAGCTGATAAGATGCCCTGCCTCTAAGGCGCAAGAAGCCACTAACAACAAGGCAAAACCAATCAGGTTGAACAATAAAAATGGTTTATCGGCTTGATTGACCACCTCTAGTTTTAAATAAACCAGCCACATGGCGTAAAAAGCAAAGACCGCCCACCACCAAGCAGAAAAGCCAAATAAAAACAGCAGTAAAGCCGAAACATTGGCGCCCACGCTACCGCCCGCATTATGAATTTGCGCAATATTTGCCGACACATTGACCCACGAAACATCATCTCGATGATAGGTGAAAAGAATTACCGTAATATAGAGCCCGAGCAGCACTAACACCAGCCACCAAGCTTCTTTAATCAGGGTTTTGCCGATGATGTGCGACTTGCTGACTTCCGCTTCGCGACGTGCGTTGACTGGGATTGATTTTTTGAAAAACAAGATATTAAAACCTTACAAATTTAACATTAAAACAAATTATAGCAGTATCAAAGTCGCTCTGTAGCTAATACAATAGCATACTAGAATTAATCGTGATTTTTCATAGGAGTTCATCATGGATATTGGCATTACAGCACAAGATAGAAAAGAGATTGCGCAAGGCTTATCGCATCTTTTGGCTGATACTTACACGCTCTATTTAAAAACGCATTATTTTCACTGGAATGTCACAGGGCCGATGTTTAATACCTTACATCTCATGTTTGAAGGCCAATATAATGAATTGGCGCTTGCGGTGGATTTAGTTGCTGAGCGTATTCGCGCGTTAGACATTTACGCACCAGGTACTTATCGCGATTTTGCCAAATTAACGTCGATTCAAGAGTCGGAAACTGTGCCAAACGCGCAAGCGATGATTGCTGAATTAGTGGCTGGCCATGAAGCGGTATGCCGTACGGCGCGTAAGGTTTTTCCTGCGGCTGAAAAAGCTGCGGATGAAGCCACAAAAGATCTACTCACACAACGTTTGCAATTACATGAAAAAACCGCATGGATGTTGCGTAGCTTACTTGAAAAGTGAGCTACATGTGCGGTTTTTCAGAGAAGACTAACCTTTAGGTTATGTCGCAACTAAAAGACAGCCTGGATGCTAAGAAGTCTACTTGAAAAGTAACGCGCTCAGCCTCAACTACTTGAATATGTTCAACACAAATTTTTAAATATAGAAAGTCGCTTAACATGGCAACACGTCATACTCAATTACTTATTTTAGGCTCAGGCCCCGCGGGCTACTCTGCTGCGGTGTATGCCGCGCGCGCCAACCTTAAGCCAGTGCTCATCACGGGCATTGCACAAGGCGGCCAACTGATGACGACTACCGAAGTTGATAACTGGCCCGCAGACGCTGACGGTGTGCAAGGGCCAGAATTAATGGCGCGTTTTCAAAAGCATGCTGAACGCTTTAATACCGAAATGATTTTTGACCATATTCATACCACGCATCTACATGAAAAACCCATTCGCTTAGTCGGCGACAGCGGTGAGTACACTTGCGATGCGTTGATTATTGCAACAGGTGCCTCGGCAAAATATTTGGGCATTCCGTCAGAAGAGAAGTTTTCAGGAAAAGGCGTTTCTGCCTGCGCCACCTGCGATGGTTTTTTCTATCGCAATCAAGAAGTTGCAGTGATTGGCGGCGGCAACACCGCCGTTGAAGAAGCGCTCTACCTTGCTAACATTGCCAGCAAGGTGACATTAGTACACCGTCGCGATAAATTTAAAGCTGAAGCCATTTTGGTTGACAAGCTAATGGAGCGCGTCAAAGAAGGCAAAATCGTCTTAGAAACCTTTCAAACGCTAGATGAAGTGTTAGGCGATGACAGCGGTGTGACTGGCATGCGTTTAAAAAATGTGAATGACGGCGCAACCAAAGAAATCAAGCTCATGGGCGTATTTATTGCCATTGGCCACAAACCTAATACTGATATATTTGAAGGCCAGCTTGAAATGGAAGGCGGCTATATCGTGACGCAAATGGGCCGCGCAGGCAACGCCACAGCAACAAGTGTACCGGGTGTTTTTGCGGCAGGGGACGTGCAAGATCACATCTATCGCCAAGCGGTCACAAGTGCAGGCACGGGCTGCATGGCGGCCTTAGATGCTGAACGTTATTTAAGTCAATAATGATGTTGTAGGCGCGGTTTTTAAATCGCGAAGGCTTTTATTCATCATCATGATTGCTTTCGCGCATTAAATTGCGCTCTTACAAAAACTACGCGGCGCAACAGTCATGGCAAAATCTTCTCACGAAAACGAAAATCATCTGTTTTCTGAAGCAGTTAAAGATGCGCGGCCTTTACCTGATCATAACCGCGCTTTTCACGAAATCAAAAAACCCAAGCCCATTCCAAAACAGCTTATTCGCGATGAACAGCAAGCTTTGGTTGATTCGTTATCTGACCACTATATTCCCGCGTACGAAATTGAAACTGGCGAAGAACTGCTGTACCTGCGCGAAGGCCACTCGCCCGATATTTTAAGAAAACTGCGCCGCGGTAAATGGGTAATACAAGCACATATTGATTTGCATGGCCTGATAAGTGATGAAGCACGGCTTTATGTGGCCACATTTATTAGCGACTGCAAAAAGCGCGGCATTCGCTGCATTCGGATTGTGCATGGCAAAGGCTTAGGCTCGCGCAACCGCGAACCGATTTTAAAGCACAAATTGCGTGGCTGGTTAATACAAAAAGATGAAGTGATTGCCTATGCGCAAGCCAAAGAGCAAGATGGCGGCAGTGGCGCGGTGGTGGTGTTATTAAAAGCTTAATCAGCCCACAAAATCGCGGCTTGAAATTGAATAAAACAGCACTGACTTAAGCACTATTTTTTTGTGAAATCAATTAACCCTGATTTTCCATTAGGACGCGAAATGATAGTGAGGCGATTTTTGAGGTAGTTTTGTGGCTTACGAGGCGTTCATAGCCAGCTATGGACGACGAATAAGCTGCGAAAATAACCAAAAAGCGACCACCAGCATTCGTGTAGGCTTGAAGAGCCGCTTAACGGAAAATCTGGGTTTAATTTAGCACAACCCTTTTCACCTGCTCTGAGAGCCTTTATTTACAAGGCTCTCAGAGCATTAAAAAATCCTCGGCGTTTTTTCTCATTAAAATGGTGCTTAATCTTCTGCCAAAAACCCACCACTTTGGCGTGCCCACAAACTGGCATACAGACCATGTTTTTTCAGCAGTTCCTGATGTGTGCCCTGCTCAATAATTTCGCCGTTATCCAACACAATCAACCGATCCATCGCAGCAATGGTAGAAAGCCGATGCGCAATCGCCATCACCGTTTTGCCTTGCATGAGTTGATACAAACTACTTTGGATGACCGCTTCCACTTCTGAATCGAGCGCACTGGTGGCTTCATCCAGCACTAAAATCGGCGCGTCTTTCAACATCACACGCGCAATGGCAATACGCTGTCGCTGGCCACCAGAGAGTTTTACGCCGCGCTCACCTACGTGCGCATCGTAACCAGTACGGCCATGTGAATCACGTAAATTCAGAATAAAATCATGCGCTTCGGCACGTTTTGCAGCGGCAATCATTTCGTCATCGGTGGCATCGGGGCGGCCGTATAAGATATTGTCGCGCACACTACGATGCAGCAAGGAAGTATCTTGCGTCACCATGCCGATGTGTTCACGCAAGCTGTTTTGCGTGACTTGTTTCACCGGCTGCCCATCAATGGCAATATCACCCGACTGCACGTCATAAAAACGCAATAGTAAATTCACGATGGTTGATTTTCCGGCGCCTGAACGCCCTACGATGCCCACTTTTTCACCTGCTTTAATGGTAAGTTGAAATTGCGCTAACAGCGGCTTTTGGTTCGCGTAGGCAAAGTCAACTTTTGAAAATGTAATCTCGCCCTTTTTAACTACTAGAGTTTGCGCATTGGCCTCGTCAATAATATTATGCGGTTGAGATAATGTGTTGATGCCATCTTGCACGGTACCCACTTGCTCATAAAGTGAGGTAAGTTCCCACATTACCCAGTGTGAAATGCCGTTTAACCGCAAGGCCATGGCGGTAACCGCCGCGACCGCGCCAACGCCTACCTGTCCTTGGCTCCAAAGCCACAATGCAACGCCTGAACAGCCAATGACCAAGCACATGTTTAAAAAATGGTTGACTGTTTCAACGCCGCTCACCATGCGCATTTGCCGATTCACAAAGCCCAAAAATTCGTGCATGGCAGATTTTGCGTAATCGGCCTCTCGCCCTGCGTGTGAAAATAATTTCACAGTACTAATATTGGTATAGGCATCGGTGATGCGCCCTGTCATTAAAGCACGGGCATCTGCCTGCTGTTGAGAAACGCGCGCTAATTTAGGAATAAAATAAAATAGGGCTGCACCGTAAAACAGCAACCAAAGTAAAAAAGGCCATACAATCATCAGGTTAAAGCTACCGACCACCGTCACAATCGTTACAAAATAGATCACCACGTAAACCATGATATCCGTCACAATAAACCAGACATCACGCACTGCAAGTGCTGTTTGCATGACCTTTGCAGACACACGTCCGGCAAATTCATCCTGATAAAAACTCATGCTTTGGCCAAGCATTAGTCGATGAAAATTCCAGCGCAAGCGCATGGGGAAATTACCTGCCAGCGTTTGATGCTTGAGTAAAGTCTGCATGCCAACTAGAAAAGTGCTGAAAAGCAACACCCCGGCAAGCACGAGTAAATCACTTAGATGGTATTCCCATAACAATGGTTGCGGAACCGCACTGAGTCTATCCACCACCTTGCCCATCATGGCAAACAGCAGTGCTTCAAAAGCGCCGATGCAAGCTGTGAGCAAGGTCATGCCAACAATAAAGGGGCGCATGCCTTGCGTACACGCCCAAACAAAGGGCCAAAAACGCTTTGGCGCTACGTTAAAATCGGCGGACGGAAAAGGATTAACTAAATGTTCAAACCAACGAAACATATTAAACAGCTTGAATCATGCATACGGCTTCAGCGGCAATGCCTTCGCGGCGCCCAGTAAAGCCAAGTTTTTCAGTGGTCGTTGCTTTCACATTGATTTGTGTAACCGCCACGCGGCAGTCGGCGGCGATGTTCGCGCATATTTGCGCGGTGTGTGGCGAAAGCTTTGGCGCCTCACAAATTACAGTGGCATCGATATTGCCTACCACGTATTTTTGTTCATGCAGTAGCGCCACAACATGCCGCAGTAATGTGCGTGAATCAGCCCCTTTATAACGCATATCGGTTGGCGGAAAATGCTTGCCAATATCACCCAAGGCAGCCGCGCCCAATAAAGCATCACAAATTGCATGTAGCAGCACATCGGCATCGGAATGGCCGTCCAAACCTTTATCATGTGGAATATCAATACCGCCGATGATGCATTTGCGCCCAGCCACCAGCGCATGCACATCAAACCCGTGACCGATTCTCATTGTCATGCATTGATCCTTTAACTTTGGTTAAGCAATGCTGAAAGCACGGCCAAATCTTGCGGATAAGTCACTTTAAGGTTGCGTAACTCGCCTGTGACCAATTTTGGTTTTAGGCCAAGCGCTTCAATCGCTTCTGCCTCATCTGTCGGGCTACCTACAAATTCGCTAAGCGCTTTTTTAAGCGTCGCATACTTAAACATTTGTGGTGTTTGCGCCTGCCATAAGTCATTACGCGGAATTGTAGCTGACACGCGCTGTGCATCATCTGCGCGCTTGAGGGTATCGGCCAGCGGCAATGCCAATAAACCACCGACTTCATCATGCGCTAAGGTATTTAATAGCTGATTTAATAACAGATTGCTTAAACCAGGCCGTGCGGCATCGTGCACTAAAATCCAGTCCTCTGCATCTACCTGCGTTGAAATCGCATTTAAGCCATTTAACACCGTTGCGGCACGTGTATCGCCACCGCAATAATGCACCTGCGCCTTATCACTCAAATGCAAATAAGTGCTACGCCAATGGGCATCGCCCTCACTTAGAATGATATGAATACTATCGATTCTTGTCGCCACATCAAACACCTTAATCACATGCTGAATCAGTGACTTACCATTTAAACTCAGGTATTGCTTAGGCGCCTCGGCTCCCATACGGCTACCGCTACCCGCAGCAGGGATAATGACATGAAACCTTGCCATATTAAAATTGAGATTCAATGAAATGCATAGGCAAATTTTAACATAGGCCACTGAATAGATTTTTTATTCGCACAAATAAAAACGGGAGCAGATGCTCCCGTTTTTATATCACCATATGAACAGATGATGCTAGGCGTATTCTTGGCTTGCTTTTCTACGTCGAACAGAAAAGCCGATTAAACCCAAACCTGCCAACAGCATAGCGTAGGTTTTAGGCTCAGGCACTGGCGGCGGCACAGCGGTGAGATTTGCCCCCAAAGTGACATTGTCAAACACGGTTAAATTTAATGTCTCTCCAAAATAAATAGATTTAGCAACCCCATTAAATGAAAGCCCAACCTGCGACCAATTGCAATAAATTCCGTTAGGGTCACCTGCACAACCATTAACTGCACTCTGAGCCACTAACGTTAGCGAACCTAGCAAATTTCCTGTGCCATCAACACCATCGTAAAGATAAATAGAGGCCGGTTGCGATGAACTATAAAAGAATGAAAATCCTGTATCAAAACCTGTTGCAACAGTTAAATAAGGATTATTGACGCCACTTAATGTTGTAAATGCAAGCGCCGTATTGGGAGAAGGCTCATTAGCGATTGGTGCTGTGCCACCCGCATCAGAGTCAATAATGCCAACCGCAGTACTACCAAACTGAACACCATAATTACCACCGGCACCGCCATTATAAAAGTTATTAACGGCTGCGTTACTCGCAATGCCTTCAAAATTCAAAGTCACCACTGCGGCTGAAGCAGATGCACTAAAAATCGAGAATAACAGCGGTACTATGAATTTTTTCATTTTGAACCTATTTTTGACGAGACTTCGCTACAATTGAATATTACACTTTAAACATAGTGCGAATATCATACTTAATTTAAATAAAGTTTATAACTTATTGAATAATAACAATACAACTTTATAAAATTAAGTTCAATCACCCACAAGGGTTAGTTTCAATCAAATAAATCACAAAAGAGCGTCACACGATTAATCTTCCGCTGTTGAGCCTATTTTATGAATACTTAAATCCGCACCATCAAACTCTTCTTCTTGGCCCATGCGAATACCTACTAGTTTTTTAAGCACACCGTACACCATTACGCCACCCACAAGCGCAATAACGATACCCAAACTCGTTCCAATCAATTGCGAGAAGAAGCTAACGCCGCCTCGGCCGCCAAAAATGGTGCTGCCAAATATGCCAGCAGCAATGCCGCCCCATGCTCCGCAAAGCCCATGTAATGGCCACACGCCTAATACGTCATCAATTTTTAAACGGCTTTGCGTTAAATTAAACGCCATCACAAATAAAGCCCCAGCAACCGCACCCGTCAGCAGCGCACCAAGCGGATGCATCACATCTGAGCCAGCACAAACCGCTACCAAGCCAGCGAGCGGACCATTGTGTACAAAGCCTGGGTCATTTTTACCTGCAATAAACGCCGCCAGCGTGCCGCCAACGAGCGCCATCAAAGAATTCACTGCCACCAAGCCTGAAATGCCTTGGCTACTTTGTGCGGACATCACATTAAAACCAAACCAGCCAACGGTTAATATCCATGCACCTAAAGCTAAAAATGGAATGTTCGATGGTGGATATGCATGCAGGCGGCCGTCTTTACTATAACGTCCATTTCGTGCACCCAGCAAAACCACGGCAGCCAACGCAATCCAGCCGCCCATGGCATGCACAACTACTGAGCCGGCAAAATCATGAAACTTAGCCCCAAAAGTGGCTAATAGCCATGACTGTACACCGTAGTGTTCGTTCCAGACGATGCCTTCAAAAAAAGGATAAATAAAGCCCACCACAATAAAAGTGGCCGCCATTTGCGGGTTAAATTTTGCACGCTCTGCAATGCCGCCAGAAATAATGGCTGGAATGGCGGCAGCAAACGTCAGTAAGAAAAAGAACTTCACCAAAGCAAAGCCATTATTGACTGATAGCGTTTCTGCTCCGCTAAAAAAATCCACCCCGTAAGCGATGCTGTAACCAATAAAAAAATAGGCGATTGTAGAAACCGAAAAATCCACCATGATTTTCACCAAGGCATTCACCTGATTTTTTTTGCGCACCGTACCCACTTCTAAAAAGGCAAAACCTGCATGCATTGCCAGCACCATCATGGCGCCTAACAATACAAATAAAACGTCGCTGGATGTGATTAACGCCTGCATAACTGAAGTCTCCCCAACATGAGTAAAAAAATCGTAATGGCGAAGTTACGCAAGAAACAAGCCAACACTTAACCCATTGATTTTTATGCCATTGAAAAACTTTAGGTTAACAGAAATGCACTTTAAAAGCGCTTTGCACCACCGCTAGCACTGAATTGGTGCAATTTAACAATGGTCGCAAAAGATGCTTTATTAAGTGCAAAAAAATGATGCAGAAATTATTAAAAAAAATAGCAAAATGGCATATTTTTAACACACAACCTTTTTTGATGCTCTGCAAGCCTTATAAATAAAGGCTTCCAGAGCACTTATTTTTTCTCGGGAGATTTGATGCTTGAATTTAATGTATTTAAGCATTTCTAAAATACTCAAATTGCGCGCGAAGTTTTGCTTAAGTTGATTTTTAGATTGGGATTATTTAAAGCAGAATATTGCCTGAACCATCTTGTAGCACTTTACTGGCGGCATCTGGGTTGCCAATCCAAAAGTGGTAAAACTCGCGCACGACCACTAAAAATAGGCGTCTGCTGGCTTTGTTGCTAAATAACGGTAGGGTTAAATCTACCGCAATGCGGTATAGTTTGTGATTGCGCTCTGGCACGCCGCGCAATCGTAACAACATCATTTTGGCGAGTTTAACGCGAGTTTCTACTAAGGGCAGTTCTGCACCTTCATGCCGGAGGGCTTGCGTGTAGGCTTTAATCGGCCAAGTTTCTGAAGTTTCAAACTTTTCAGTTTCTAGGCTAGCGGTCAGCGTTTTCAAGGTGGTGGTCGCTGGCCGCCATTGATTTGGTGGAATATCAAAGCCAGGAAATCGGTTGTGGGCAGCAATGGCTTTGATGTCATGCATCCAAAATGGAAAGTACTCACGCGCTGTGGTCAGACCTGGGTGCCAGTCTTCAGGCGGAATCGTTTCCATCAGCGCTTCAACAGCCTCACGATAATCTTGGCCAGTGACATTTTTTTCTGCTAAATGCTCGCTTAATTGCTCTAAAAACAATACACGTTTCTTGAGTGTTGCATTATCAGCGCCCTTTGCCTGCACCAACTTAAAATAGGCATCAATGGCTTCTTTTTCTCTCATTTGACTCATTAAATTTTAGCTTTTCCTAACGCACAATGACATATCTGGAACCGTAATTACGGTTTGCTTTGCTTATAATTCAACATCATAATGTTTTTTATGCATTACAATTTGCCTTTAAGCACAATTTTCAGCTTTTTATTTTAACATTGCAATGGTCGCTCTAGGCAAAAGATGCATAGAGATAATAACAATAACGCAGGGAGTTTGATTGAATGACAAATGAACAAACCTTAAATTACATGCATAATTTATTGCGTGGCATGCTCGATAAAAAAGCTTCTGATTTATTTATTTCTGCTGATTTTCCTCCCGCTATGAAAATTGACGGAAAAATGACCCCCGTTACACAACAAAAACTCACGGGAGACCTCACTAAAGCATTTGCAGATGCGCTGATGAATGAAAAGCAACGTGCTGAGTTTGCTTTAGATAAAGAATGTAACTTTGCGATTTACCCTGCTGGGATTGGTCGCTTTCGGGTGAACGTGTTTGTGCAACAGGAAAAAGTCGGCATGGTGTTGCGTACCATCACCACGCAAATCCCTAATTTTGATGACTTAGGCCTACCCGAAGTACTTAAAGACGTGATGATGACCAAGCGTGGCTTGGTGATTTTAGTCGGCGGTACGGGCTCGGGTAAATCTACGACGCTGGCGGCATTGATTGATTATCGCAACCAAAATAGCTATGGGCACATCATTACCGTAGAAGACCCTGTGGAATATGTACACACCAGCAAAAACTGTTTAATTACCCACCGCGAAGTGGGCCGTGATACTAACGGTTGGTTCAATGCACTTAAAAACACCTTGCGCCAAGCGCCTGATGTGATTTTAATTGGCGAGATTCGCGACCGCGAAACCATGGAATTTGCCCTCGCCTTTGCTGAAACTGGCCACCTTTGTATGGCCACGCTACATGCCAATAGCTCAAATCAGGCGCTTGACCGCATTATTAATTTTTTTCCTGAAGAACGCCATGCGCAACTGCACATGGATTTATCGCTCAATATGAAAGCGTTTGTTTCACAACGCTTGGTTTCACGAACAGGCGGCGGGCGTTGTGCCGCCATTGAGATATTACTCAATTCACCGCTTGTGGCCGATTTAATTCTCAAAGGCGAAACCAATATGGTGAAAGAAGCCATGGCAAAATCGGTTGAACTTGGCATGCAAACCTTTGACCAAGCCTTATTCAATTTATGCGAGGAAGGCCGCATCACGCAAGAAGATGCTCTTCGCAATGCCGACTCCATTAACGAACTGCGCCTGCGCTTCAAATTGCACAGCAAAAATGCAGGCGCAAAAACCAGCGCGTTTGAAAAACCAAGCTTGTCGCTTCACGTGGATGAACCTGAAGAACCAGAAGATGATTCAATGTCCAAATTTTAAATGCTATTTAAACCATGTTATTTAAACCAAGAAAAAATCAATTTAAATGGAATTAGCGCTCATATTCATCTTATTTGCAGCAGTCTGGTATTGGCAAGATAGCCTCGCCAAACGCGAACGTGCCACCATGCTGGGGCGCGAGCTCGCAGCACGTTTTCAACTGCAATTGTTAGATGAAAGCGTAGCTTGTACCAACCTGTGGCTGGGGCGCAACGCACGCGGTCAGGCGCAACTGCAGCGTACTTATGAATTTGACGTGAGCGCAAATGGCGCTGACCGCCTGTCCTGCCATTTAATCTTGCTTGGCAACCAACTCAGCAGTTGGCATATTCCGCCCTACCTGCAACCAGACCATTAACTTGCCATGTACGTTGGCAGATTCGCCCCCTCGCCCACTGGTCCGCTGCATTTTGGCTCGTTAGTTGCCGCTGTTGCCAGCTATTGTGATGCGAAAGCCAACCATGGCAGATGGCTGGTGCGTATGGAAGACCTCGATAAACCGCGTGAAATCGCAGGCGTAGCAGATACCATATTGCACCAGCTTGAAGAATTTGGTTTTGAGTGGGATGGCGAAATTCTCTACCAAAGCCAACGCAGCGCAATTTATACAGAAGCTTTTCAGCAACTTAACGCACAGCACCTGCTCTACCCCTGCACCTGCACCCGCAAAGAAATTGCAGATTCCAGCCAGCAAATGGGTATTGAAGGTATTATTTACCCAAAAACCTGCCTCACACACGCGCCTAAACCTCACACCCCAAGTGCCTGGCGCATTAAAACCAATGCAAAACCCATTCAGTTTGACGACACAATTCAGGGAACAATCAGCCAACAGTTAAATCAGGCCGTGGGTGATTTTATTTTAAAGCGCGCCGATGGTTTATTTGCTTATCAACTTGCGGTGGTGGTGGATGATGCCACGCAAGGCACCACTCATATTGTGCGTGGCGCAGACTTACTCGCCTCGACCCCGCGCCAGATTTACCTGCAACAATTGCTGCAATTCAACACACCGCACTATGCGCACGTGCCGCTGGCCTGTAATGCCGCAGGCGAAAAACTCAGCAAACAAACGCTGGCAAAATCTGTAGACGCAAGTCAGGCCAGGCAAAATATTTTTGAAACACTAAGATTCTTAGGACAAAGTCCTACTGAAGTTATTTTAGACGGCACTTTAAATGAAATATGGCAATGGGCAATCACTCACTGGAATATGGCAAACGTCCCCCAAAAAAACAAATCATGTATATTGAAAAACCAATAAACTATTTAAGGTAAATTGGAAATTAACTACCCTTGCTATTCTGCATAATCAACCTACTTTTACGCTCATCAACAACCATAAATTGGTTTATATAAACCATCTGTTGGCTGTTATAAACCACTCAACATCGTAAAAATCTATTAATTTACAATAAAGTTAATAGATTCAATTGGTTATAAACTATTTTGATCTAGGCATATTTATTGCATGATTTAAGTGTTTGTTTTAATGCTTATTTTAGTTTTTAGGGTCTCACTCATGCATAAAAGCGCCTTGCTTACCTCAGTTATTTCGGGCTTATTGGTATCCACAATTTCAAGCCTAACCTATGCAGAAAAATCTACAATTAAAGAATCTCCAGTAACAAGCGCGTCAAATGTGATACACAATGCACAAGGTATTGAAATCACTATATTGGAGTCGCCAATTTTGGTTGCAGAAGCTGAGACAACCAGTGAACCAACAAAAGTAGTTCCAAAAGCACCCGAAGTTAACACTGTAAAGCCAGACAATGCCTCAGTAAATAAAAACTCGCCCATAACGGCCACTGGCAACGACCCTAACAAAGCGATTGTATTAGATAAAATTCAAATTAAAGGCAAACGCATCCAAATAGTTAAACCAATGCCTGGTGTAGCGATAGATCGCGCGCAATCCACCACTAATATTCAGAGTGCTTCAGGTAAGGATATTGCCGAATCTAAAGCTATTAACGTTACTGAATTTATGAATGGGAATATCCAATCCGCTAGTATTTCAGATTACTCAGGCAATCCCTTTCAGCAGGATTTAAACTACAGAGGCTTTACTGCCTCACCATCAATTGGAACACCTCAAGGAATTTCTGTGTATATGGATGGCGTGCGCATTAACGAAGCATTTGGTGAAGTGGTAAACTGGGATCTCATACCCATGAACGCCCTTGCCAGCCTTGACCTCATTCCAGGCACCAACCCAATGTTCGGTTTAAACACGCTAGGCGGCGCATTGGCACTTAGAACAAAAACGGGCTTTACCGATGAGCACCTTAGAGCGCAATACCTTGGTGGAGCATGGGGTCGTAAGCAAATTCAAGTTTCTAACGGTATTAACAATGGCACTTTTGGCTTATTTTCCGCCTACAATCATTTTGAAGAAGATGGCTGGCGTGATAACTCCCCAAGTAATTTGAGGCAGTTATACAACGCCGCTACTGTGAAGTTACCTATGGGTGAAGTCAACCTTAGCGCCTTAAATGTAGACACTAAGCTCACTGGTAACGGCATGATTCCATTTGAAACAGCAGCAATTGATCGAGAGTCCGTTTACACCTCACCGGATGAATCAGCCAACAAAGCAGATCATTACAACTTGAATGGCAGACTAGATATATCAGACAACATGAGTATTTCAGCGCTCAGCTACAAACGAAAAGTTCACCAAACAGCTATGGGTGGAGACATTTACGAAACTTACAAAGCGTTATTAAGTGCTTGGGGTGATGATTTAGACGGCGATGGGATTGATGATGTTGGCAAATTGAAAGGTATGTTCAATACCTCAGAATTAAATCAGGATTCTAAAGGAAGTGCTTTTCAATTTTCACTTGATTTAGATACACATCAAATAACTGCCGGTTTAACCTACGATAAAAACAGTCTTAGTTTTATGCAAGCACAAAGTCTAGCAGAGATCGATGCTAACCATAATGTACATTTAACAACCAATCCAGCATTCGAAGACGCTGGATATGGAGACATTGTTAGCTTTCCTGGCATCATAAGAAACAACCTAAAAGGCAGCAGTGTTACTAAAAGTATTTTTCTTACTGATACATGGTCTCCCATTGAAACTTTACACATTACCTACGGCGCACGTTACAACGAAACCAATGTTAAAAACACCTTGCGCTCTGACCGTGGAAATGATTTATACAACTTCAACCCCAGAATTTTCTTACCTGAAAATAACCGTTGCAAGGTGGGATCAGACCCTTTTGCACGTTGGATTTGCTCAGAGGGCGATTACAATTACTACAGCTTTAATCCAGCGGCTGGTTTTGCTGCAGAAGTTATTAAAGACACCACTGTTTATGCCAATATAAGCCGTGGGGCAAGAACGCCATCAGTTATCGAGTTGGGTTGCGCCAAAGATCATACCCAAGAAACGACGAGCACAAACTTCCAGTATGGTTGCTCAATTCCCACATCTCTATCAGCTGATCCTTATTTAAAGCAAGTGCGCTCAACTTCTTACGAAACAGGCATTAGAGGCAACAAATACGGTTTTGAGTGGAACTTAGGCGTATTTCGCACTGAATTAAAAGATGATATTTTATTTGTGCCGCTTGGGCGTAAAAACCGTGGCTTATTTGATAACTTTGGTGAAACACTACGCCAAGGCATTGAAATGGGCATGAAAGGAGAAGCTGGTAAAAGTAAAATCGGGCTAAACTACACCTATTTACGTTCCACATTTGAATCACCATCTCAACTCGTTAATGAAGCCAATAGCTCCAATTCAGCACCGCAAACGTTACAAGCCTATGTGAACGTTGAACCTGGTGATGAATTACCCGGCATGCCAAACCATATTGTTCAAGCCAACTGGAATTATCGTTTTAATGATCACTTTGACACAACATTAAGCATGGTGATGCACAGCTCGTCTTATGTTCGTGGTAACGAAAACAATGAGCATGAAGCAAGAGCTGCCACTCACGCTGGAGCGGGCAGAGACCGCGACCCTTACGATTATATTGGAAGTGGCAAAATACCCGGTTACGCCGTATTTAACTTAACAGCCAACTACAAATTTGATAACGGCATTTCTTTATTTGCCAAAGTCGATAATATTTTTAACAGAAATTATGCCACTGCTGGCGATCTAGGTCGCAATCCTTTTAATGCGCAGGGTGTTTACCAAATAAATCCAGTTACTGTAGATGGAGACTGGAATAACACCACATTCATTGGGCCGGGGGCACCACGTGCTGCATGGATAGGCGTAAACTTTGATTTGGATTGGAAAAAGCTGAAGCAGCAGCAGAAGAAATAGGCTCGTAAGGCCATAAAAATTGCAAATTTAATACAGGTCAAAATGTAGATAACAACCACATTTTGGTTCTTAGTAACCACCTGCTGGTTTATATAAACCATCTATAGCTAGGGGAAATAGATTAACCGATTGTTTTAAGAAATATATTTTACAAAAACCATCACCCATATGGGCTATTCACCACTATTAAAAATAAAAATTTATGTCAATTAACCTATTGTTTTAATTATACATATTTCATTACTAACTTAAATTCTAATAATACATTGATGTTATTAAAGTTTGAGGGCGAATAAATCTGGAACAAAATTTGCTTTTAAATAACTGTAATTTATAGAAATTTACGAATAACCACAAAATCTTGTCGGCAACTCTACAAATATTATTTGGGAGAAATTTATGAAATTAAAAAGTGTAGTAATAGCAACAATGCTAGCTTTATCAGCCTCATCGGCTAATGCAGGTAACTTTTTTCAGTTGACGGAAGGTGCTGGAGGTGTTCTGACAACAGGAAATGGTGGGCTGAAAAATGGTGTACAAAACGCTAATGCAGATCCATTTTACATCATTACCACATCGGCCACTTACTTACCTGGATTAGATATTTCTAATTCAACAGGTGATATTGTAGCCAGTGTTCTTAATTACCAGACATTTAATAGAGTTGGTACTACAAATGTACCTACTGGTACTGGCACGTTAAATTTACTAGATTATCGAGTAACTACTGGTGTTGATTTAGCACCAGGTTCTGCACAAGCAGACATCTATGACTTTGTGTATAGAGACAGCACAGATAACAGTCTAGTGTTCGCCACCCGTTACTTGAATCGTCAGGATAATAACGAAGAAGCCAACTATCTCTATCGCTACAATTTTACGCTTGACGGATACAATCCTCAAGTTGCATGGACATTCTCAGGAAACAATGACTTACGTATGTATCAAGCAGGTCTTACTGATGACCATAGCTTTAATGCCTCAGTACCTTTCCAAGATAATGTCGTGCGTCAAAAAGGTGACTTCAGTGTCTCTGAAGGCAATCCATGGAGCGGCCTATTCCTCGTAAAAACGAACGCAACAGCGTACGAATTAGGCAATAAGGCGATTGGCTTCTACCAAGCAGGTGAAGAAGGTCAGGCGGTTGTGGGCGGCTTTATTAGTGGTTATGTTGCGGCTGTACCAGAGCCTGATACTTATGCCATGATGTTAGCGGGTCTTGGTCTAATGGGCTTTGTCGCACGCCGTCGTCGCGAAAACGTGTAATTAAACAATAGTAAATTGTCGAGAGAGAGAATATCTCTCCCGCAATTCAATATTAAATATGGTAATTATTTTAATAATTTGGGGTGATATTAAATGAAATTTCAAATTTTGAAACAAGCCGTTATCGGCGCGGTACTAGCATTAAGTGCATCAGCAGCAAGTGCACAAAGCGTTACATTTACATTTAACTATCAAGCCGGTATCTCTGCGGCAGCAGCAAATACAGCAACAATTTTAAGTGCAGCTAATGTAGTCGCTAGCGGCCCAGCAGGCTATTCATTAGGCACATTGACGCTGACTGATTTATCAGATTTAAACCTAGGTGACGGTAAAACAGGCGTTCGCTCTTCACTCAACCTTGATTTTTCACCAATTACTAAAACCGGTGGCCTAGGCAATAGTGTCATTTATTTAAGCTCATATGAACTGAACTTTTTGGGCACCAACGACCCTGAATTAAGCTCACTGCCGAATACTGTTGGCCCAGTTAACTTGGGTAACAATGATAACTGGCGTCATGTTTCAGGTACCAATCTTTCCAACATTCGTGCGGGCGGTGCAATTGAGTTTGCCGAAAACGGTAACATCAATGGCTGGGGGCTGCCAAACAACAACCCTGCTTTTGAGCAAGAAATCAACTTTGCCGCTGGTTCATTTACCGGTGGCAATAGCACTATTGATTTTCTGAACGGTGGTTCTCTAGGCTACAATGGCTTCTCAGTGGCAGCACTGTTAGCTAACCCAGTTGACAACCCAAACCTAGACGCACTGAACCCAACATTGCGCCCAGATGCGCTGTCATGGTTAAAAATCAGAAGCGCAAACAATATTGGGACTGGACTTGGTATTAATCCAACCCTACCTGGTTTATCCACCGCAGCGAACATTACGACTGGTGTTACAACACAATCATTGAACGTACTAGCAGCTGTACCAGAGCCAGAAACTTATGCCATGATGTTGGCAGGTTTAGGCTTAATCGGCTTTAGTGCACGTCGTCGTCGCTCTGCTTAATTCATAGCGGTTGATTAAAAGGGAGTTAGGGAAACCTAACTCCCTTTTTTTACTCGCCAGGTTTAGAAATTTCTCTCATATTGAATGCAAAATTAACTAGGAAAATGCATGTGCAAACTATGGACGCAATCTAAGCCAATCAATTAAATTTTTGAGGCGTTATCGTTCTTAGGGCAGCAACTGTCAGACAACTTAAAAAACGCCGCCGCGGCAGAAATATGGCATTGGGCCATTGCACATTGACAGATAAAACGTGCCAAAAGTCGAAAATATTGGCGTTAAAATGTAGCTGTATTTGTACTTAATAAACGCTGCATTTACATTTAAAAAACATGTAAAAAAACCGTGTTATTAAGCTACAACCTTTTTCGATGCTCTACAAGCCTTGTAAATAAAGGCTCGTAGAGCATAAAAAATCCTCGGGAGATTTTAATGGGTTTAAGTACAATTTAAAAACACCTAGAAGTCGTAACGCAAACCCACCTGCACGAGCCTTGGCATACCTGTTAAAACGCCACGTGTTCTATCGGTAATGTAATCTTTATCAAACAAGTTTTTACCCGTCAAAAAAACAGTGGTTTTATAAGGTTCAAACTTGTAGTTCATAGCCGCGTTGAAAATGGTGTAACTGGCAATTTCGCCAAACTGGCCCGTGGCACCCAGTGCGGTATTGGGTACATCGCCAGTTTCCGCAAAATCAGAATATTGCTTGCCTACATGCACCGCCTCAAGTTGCGCGTTCCAACCCGCCAACCGGTAACCAATAGCCGCTGTCACCGTATTTTTTGGGGCATAGGGCTGGCGATAGCCTTTTGCGCTGCCAGCAATGGTTGCACCGTTACTCACTTGCGTGAAAGCGGTATCTTGCTCAGCTACGGGTAACCAAGTGTAGGCTAAACGGCTATAAAAACCGTTGTCAAAGTCATATTGACCACTGAGTTCTAACCCTGCAAATGTGGCTTTACCTTGCGACAAACTCACGTTACTTGCTACTGAACCAACTGCAATTAAGTTACTGAAATTATTATAAAAAGCGGTTGCATCTACATGTAAGCCTTTGACAGGTTTAGCTCTAAAACCCAATTCATAATTGGTAGATTTTTCAGCGCCAACATCCACAGAGCCGCCATTATTGGTAATTAAATCTTCCGTTCTGGGTGGCGCAAAGCCTTCATGTACACCAGCAAATAGAGTGATGTTTTGGTTTGGGTTATAGGCAAAACCAATCCCTGGAATCCATTCTTGCAGGTTTGCGCTGCCATGATCACCCGTTAAACGATTAGTGCGTTCGTTTTCAATATGCTCATAGCGAATAGCAGGCGTGATTGAAAATTGGCCAATATCAAACCGGTTTGAAATAAATCCTGAGTACGCATCAGTTTTGCGCTCATTATTTTCAACCAGCGACCCTGTTCTAGCCGTGGCATTCGTACCGTTAACTTGCCTGCGCTCTTGGTCCTCAAAGTGCGCTTTAGCGCCCATTTCAAGCTCACCGAGCGCGTGCGTAATTGACAAACGTGGCTCAACACCATAGGTATTGTAAGTGCGCAAACGTCCTTGCACGCCTTGGCAATTGTCGCCGTTAGTGGCCAAGCCGGCAATTCTGTCCGCTGAAAATGCTGCGCAACCGGTGCCAGTGGCCACGTTACTCGCGGTGGTGTTGCTTTGCTGGCGCCACCAATCGCGGTCAAAATAGCTGTAATAGAAATTGGTGGTTAATAGTGCGCTGTCGTTGAGTTGCCAATCATGCGTGGCTGAAACGCCATAGCGTGTGGTGGCAAAATTGTCGTGATTAAACGGGTTGTAAGTACCGCCAAAGCTTTCATATTCTTTTTGCGTGAGGCCAGAGTAACTGACTTGTGAATCTTCACTAAACCAGTTTGCCCGTAGGGTAATGCTATGTTGGTCGTTAAGAGCCTGATTAAACTTGATATTCAAATCTTCTACATTTGAATGTGTGTTATCACGCGCGCCATCGCCCTCTTTATGTGTGTAATCAAATAATAAACCATTGCCGCCAACATTCATTTTAGTATTTAAAAAGTCACGATTTCCCGCAGTTACACTTAAATGGCCGCCAAATTTTTCTGGCGCTGGCGGAGTAATGTAGTTAATTACGCCACCCGCCGTGAGCGGCCCATATTTTATTTGTGATGCGCCTTTAAGCACTTCAATGCTACTAAAGCGGTCTACCGTTGGGTGGTAATAACTCTCATTAGCGCCATAAGGCGCGTAAGTGACCGGAATGCCATCTTCTAACAACAGCACTTTGGTTGAGCGTGTTGGGTTAAGGCCGCGCATGCCAATATTCGGGCGCATGCCAATGCCCTCTTCATCACGCACCACTACGCCAGGCGCTTTGCGCAGGGCTTCGTTGGTGGTCATTACATGGCTTTCTTCTAAATCTTGCTGCTCAATTAACAAGGCTGAACCTGGAATATTCAATAATTGAGATTGACTGCCAATAATCCGAATGCTTTGCATTTCTAGCGCATTGTCTTCACTTGCTGGTTCAGCCAGCGCCAAGCTTGCATGTGTAGCGTATAAAACCATGACGCATGCTGAAATTGTCTTAAATTTAGCACCTGCAAACTGTGTAGTATTAGATTTGTAATGTTGCATTTTTTCACCCGTTAAATAAGAATAATTCTCAACTAAGTTTAATTCTATATGATAACGATTCTCATTACAATGAATAATTGATAAATATCATGTATGTCACACTTTTGTCAGATCTGTTTGCATCACCAATCTCGCCACGGCCTTGCGCAGCATTTCATGCATCACAAAAAACTGGCTGGCCTCTAGTCTTATAGAAGTACCACCGATTTCAAGTTCTACCTTATCATTCACTTTGTTATAAAGCACTTTGCATGACGCATCGCCCGCAAGTTGCGTTTGACTAATAATTTGGTTTGCCATGTTGCCATTCTCGGTTAAATTAAGTTAATAAATGATAATGATTATCATTTGCAATGTAAACAGTTTTTTGTTATTAACCTAATCAATATGAAGGCATCGAATGATAAAATGCACGTATGCATAATCAAGACCTACTCTCGCGCTTTATTTTTGATAACACCGCCGTGCGCGGTAATCACATCCAGCTCAGCCAAACAATTCAACAAGCGCTACAGCACCATAATTACCCAACCCTATTAAAAACCGCTTTAAGTGAATTAATGGTTGCCAGTGCGTTACTGGCTGCCACACTTAAAATGCAGGGCGCGCTGGTGCTGCAAATTCAGGGGCGAGGCAAGCTAAAATTACTAGTGGTTGAATGCACTTCACAGCTTGAAATTCGTGCTACGGCAAAATGGACGGGCGATATTGTTGAAGATAATTTTATTGCGCTATTAGAACAGGGGCAGTTTGTGATTACCCTTGACCCCAAAGATGGGCGGCAAACTTACCAAGGCATTGTGCCGATTGAAGGCCATACCATTGCAGAAATATTGCAAAATTATATGCAGCGCTCTGAGCAAATTGAAACACGCATTTGGCTCACAAGTGCGCACAATCAGGCGGCAGGCATGTTATTGCAAAAGCTGCCAGAACAGTTAGAAATTGACACCGATGCATGGAATAGAATCTGCCAACTGGCAGATACCACCACCAAGCAAGAGTTAATAGAATTAGACGCTAACGAACTATTGCACAGACTCTTTCATGAAGAAAATGTACGTATTTTTGAACCTCACACAGCACAATTCAAGTGCAGTTGTACACGAAAAAATGTCGGCAATATGTTGCGTATGCTAGGGACTGAAGAAATTGCCAGCATTTTAGCCGAACGTGAATCGATTGAAGTACACTGCGACTTTTGCAATCAGGCTTATGTGTTTGATGCCGTGGATGCAGCGCAATTACTGGCCTCAGAAACAACGTTGGACACGCCTAAACTAGCGCATTAACAGCGTATTAGCCAAGTAGTTTATAACTTTATCGACACAGCATCGGCAAAAACTCTTCCGCTACATTGGTTTTATTGGCACCCTTTACGACCATTTTTTCTGGCGGCTTGGCGTTACCGCAGACCCATTCCACTGGCACAATGCTTGACTCCTCAATCACCGCTGGCCGCATCGTAATCACTTTCCCTTGCAGCACTTTGTGCGCCTTGTTACCAAAAGTGAGATGAATTGCACCCTCCTCCACCGTCACCGCACTGGCAAAATTGCTCACAATTTTTTCAGCTACTGGCAAACCCGCTTCTTCATTGTCTTTTGGCAATAGTTTTAAGGCTTTCCACGCTGCGGCAATCGGCTCTTTTGCAACATCCGTTAAAGGAAGTGCCGTTTTAACCTGCTCTTTCACGATCCGCCCCATTGAGCTTGGAATCGCAATCATCGCCAAAATACCAATAATGGCAACCACCACCATCATTTCAATGGCTGAAAATCCAGCGCTCCATTTACATTTACGATTCATCATTTTTCCTATTTTATCGCCAATTGTCTCACACGCTCAAACAAGCAAATCGCAGTGGCTGCAGCAGCATTTAATGATTCAACAGAATTGGCCTGCATGGGCACACTCATGCTTTTAGTCGCTGCCGCGATGGTTTTATGTTTTAGCCCTGCACCTTCATTGCCAATGACAAATGCTGTGGGTGCAGATAAGTTTTGTTGGTAGAGCGATTCGCCTTGCATGGTGGTGGCATAACTGTTTCCTTGAAAATGGTTTAGCACTGTTACCAAATTAGCGCGTTCCACAATAGGCAATACAAACTGCGCGCCCTGCCCGCCCCGCAAAGCTTTAGGTGACCAGGCATCGGTACAGGCTTCTGACAAATACACCACTTCAACACCCGCTGCTGCTGCGGTGCGCAACATACTGCCCAAATTGCCCGGGTCTTGAATGTCTTCTAGCAATAAAGCAAAACCGGGGGCATCGGGGCTGCCTAACTTAGGCATATTCACCAGCGCCAAAATCCCGGTACTGGTTGCCACTGGCGTAATTTCTGCAAACATTAGCGTGGGTAGCATCACGGTTGCAATATGTTCGAGCGATTGAATTAAGCGCGTAGCTTCAACACTACTTTTGCCCTCCGGAATAATTAATACTTCTGGCTCACCAAAAGCCGCCATGTAAGCTTCAATCAAATGCACGCCATCGAGCAAAGTTTTGCCCTCAGTGCGGCGCTCACGCGCATTTTCCGAAAGCTTTTTATAAAATTTGAATATTGGGTTATCGCGTGAGGTAATGTGCTTAAAACTCATAAAATCCTAATCAACTAAAGATTGTTTACAAAATCTAGCGATAGTTTAACCCAAACAAGGTTGTATGCATGCCAGCTTTACAGTAAATTGGCAGGGCAGTAACCATTCAACAAAAAGCTATTTCAATACGGAGGGTGAGATGTCATTAACAAAACGTTCATTAGCAGAATTAATTGGTACATTTTGGTTAGTATTAGGCGGTTGCGGTAGCGCTGTGCTGGCTGCTGGTATTCCTGATTTAGGCTTAGGGTATTTAGGTGTTTCATTTGCGTTTGGCTTAACGGTTGTGACCATGGCTTATGCCATTGGCCATATTTCGGGTTGCCATTTAAACCCTGCAGTATCAATTGGTTTGGTGGCAGGCGGCAGATTTAAAGCTGCCGAATTACCACATTACATTGTGGCGCAAGTCATTGGCGCAATTTTGGCAGCCTTGTTAATTAAAACCATTGCCAGTGGCGCGGAAGGCTTTGCAGGCGGTTTGGCTTCTAACGGTTTTGCAGAACACTCTCCGCATGGCTACAGCATGGTGGCTGGTTTAATCACAGAAATCGTGATGACAGCGATGTTCTTGTTTATCATCATGGGCGCTACCGACAAACGCGCACCTGCAGGATTAGCACCGATTGCAATTGGTTTCACCTTGGTGCTTATTCATTTAATTAGCATTCCTGTAACCAACACCTCAGTCAATCCTGCGCGTAGTACTGGTCCAGCGTTACTTGAAGGCGGCATTGCCTTGCAACAGCTTTGGTTGTTTTGGATAGCACCTATCGTTGGCGCAGTGATTGGCGCGGTGGCTTATAAAACCGTTAGCGAAGAATAAGGCCTATTGTAGGAGCGCAACAAGTTGCGCTCCTACCAAAAAAACAAAGCGCCCACGTCACGTGGGCGTTTTTATTTCTAACGCTATAATAGCGCATGGCTAAAAAACTAGATTTAGAACGAATTTTAAAAAACCAAGGCTTTGGCGCACGTAAGCTTTGCCGCATTATGATTATCAATGAAGAAATCACCGTCAACGGTGAAATATGCGATGACCCAAGTGCTGAATTTGACCTTGAAAACTTGCATTTCACGGTAAAAGGTGAGCCTTGGCAATACCGTGAAAACTCCTACCTGATGATGCACAAACCGGGCAATTACGAGTGTTCACACAAAACCCAGCACCATCCTACTATTTACAGCTTACTACCACACCCATTGGTAGAAAGAGGCGTGCAATGTATCGGCAGGCTTGATGAAGACACCACAGGCCTGATTTTAATTTCAGACGATGGGCAGTTTATCCACCGCATGAGTTCGCCCAAACATAAAGTGCCAAAAGTGTACGAAGTAACCTGCAAACATCCTGTAAGTGATGAGCAAATCGCGCACATTTTACAAGGCGTGCAGTTGGTGGATGAAGATGCGCCGATTGCCGCGCTGGCCTGTGAGCGCATCACTGAAAATATTATCCATATGACCTTAGCTGAGGGCAAATATCACCAAGTCAAACGTATGGTGGCGGCCATCAGTAATCGTGTAGAGGGTTTAAAACGCATCCAAATTGGTGAACTGAAGCTACCTGAAGATTTAAAAGTGGGTGAATGGCGGTGGCTTACAACAGATGATATGCTAAAACTAAATGCAAATTGAATATGGATATCGTGAAACTGACTAAGTTTGAGGTTGCGAAAATACAACTCGTAAAAGCCATCGAGTTGTTTTGTTCGCAAGAGCCGCTGCCAGCTATCACATTGGCAGGTGCTGCGGAAGATATACTTGGGAAACTCGTTAAGAAAGGTGGGGGTACAAATGCTCTTGAGGAGGAAATAAAGGATCAGTGTGAACTGTATCAGACAGTGTTTGGCTGCTCAGGCGAGCCTAGGGAGTTTGCCACTCTGATGAATAACTCAAGAAACGAACTTAAACACCTAATGTCTGGAAATCAATTGGAGTTTAATCTTGAGGAAGAAGCCGTCAACTTGTTTCAGCGGGCTATCGACAACTTTCAAAAACTTGAACCAGGTCCTAATACAGTATTTCAGCAATTTGATGATAAGGCAGCAGCTTGGTACCGTAGATACAGCAGTCGTAGGGCGGAAAAGTGAAACGCATTCCGCCGTATGTCATCTTTCTTACGGCGGATAACGCTGTGCTCATCCGCCCTACATCTGACACTTTTTTGTAATCATTTTATGCTAAATTTTACACATCTTTACCTAAACACCTCTGCAAGCCAGTCTCCATGAGGCTTGTAGGGCAGTGTTTTTCTCTCGGGGATTTTTAAGGGTCATTTTTGACTGATTTAAAGCACAATATTGCACCCCCAACACCCAGCCTAACCGAAGCTTTTTGGTATTGGCTTAAACTCGGCTTTATCAGCTTTGGTGGGCCTGCTGGTCAAATCGCGATCATGCATCAAGATTTGGTTGAGAAAAAACGCTGGATTTCAGAAAAGCGCTTTTTACATGCGTTGAATTACTGCATGGTATTACCTGGCCCAGAAGCACAACAATTAGCCACCTACATCGGCTGGCTCATGCACAGAACGTGGGGCGGCATCATTGCGGGCGGCTTATTTGTATTGCCTTCACTACTTATTTTAATCGCGCTGAGTTGGGGCTATATGCGCTTTGGCGATTTACCGCAAGTTGCCGCCATGTTGTACGGCATCAAGCCGGCGGTGGTGGCCATCGTGTTATTTGCAGCATACCGCATAGGCAAACGCATTCTTAATAACGCAATGTTATGGGGTATTGCCATTGCTGCTTTTATGGCGATTAGTGTGTTGCCTTTTCCTGCCATTATTGTTGCGGCGGCCTTGTTTGGCCATGTTGCACATCGCTACTACCCCGCACGGTTTAATGTTAACAACGCACATGCTGCAGCGAGCAAAAGATTTGGCGCGGCTGTTATTGATGATACAACGCCCACCCCCGCGCACGCTCAATTTAGCTGGCCCACCCTTTGGCGCAGATTAGCGATTGGTTTGGGCATATGGCTAGCAGCAATGGCCATGTTGATACTCACGCAAGGTTGGCAAACCGCACTCACGCAGTTGGCCTGGTTTTTTACCAAAGCCGCCATGCTCACTTTTGGCGGCGCGTATGCGGTATTGCCGTATGTTTACCAGGGCGCAGTTGAACATTACCAATGGCTAACACCACATCAAATGATGGATGGCCTAGCGCTTGGTGAAACCACACCCGGCCCGTTGATTATGGTGGTGGCATTTGTTGGATTTGTTGGCGGCTGGTCACAAACCGTGTTAGGCGCAGATAATTTAGTGTTATCCGGCATTTTGGCGGCAACTGTAGTGACATTTTTCACCTTTTTACCTTCTTTTCTGTTCATTTTTATTGGCGCGCCCCTGATTGAGTCAAGCCAAAATAATCTCAAACTCACCGCCCCGCTCAATGCCATTTCTGCGGCCGTCGTCGGCGTGGTTGTGAGTTTAGCGGTATTTTTTGCACAGCACATTTTTGTGCCTGATGCCACATTTAAAGTAGATGCATTGGCCATTTTGATTACTTTATTTTCACTCGTAGCACTGGTGAAATGGAACTTGAGTATCATCAAACTAGTCTTGCTTTGTGGCATCATTGGCGTCGTTAATTACTTTTTTTGAATATAGAAACCAATCTTATGAAACGTTTAATTCTGCTGTTAGCGCTAAGTTTAAGTGCGTGTATGGGTGAAATGCCTAAAGGTGTGCAAGCCGTGGACAACGTAGATGCCCAGCAATACTTAGGCACATGGTATGAAATCGCCCGGCTCGACCACAGCTTCGAGCGCGATTTAGAACAAGTCACCGCCAATTACAGCCTGCGTGACGACGGCGGCATTAAAGTGATTAACCGCGGCTACAATATCAAAAATAAAACATGGAAAGAAGCAGAAGGCAAAGCGTATTTTGTTGAACCCGCGAACAAAGATGGCACTTATCCCGGCAAATTGAAAGTCTCTTTTTTTGGCCCGTTTTATGGGCCGTACCACATCATCGCGCTAGATAAAACCATGTACAACTACGCCTTAGTGACCAGCGGAAAAGAGTATTTATGGATACTTTCGCGCACACCGCAACTCACCTACCCGATTAAACAAGAGCTGATGTCGCAAGCCAAAGCATTGGGTTACCCGACTGAAAATCTGATTTTTGTAAAGCAAGCTAACCAAGTGGAATATGAGTCTGGCCGGCATGTGGTTCACTAGTTATATACACGCATCTTCTTGACCGCTGCCCTGCAAGCCTTATAAATAATGGCTTGCAGGGCAGCAAAAATCTCTTGGGGCCAAAAACAGGTTTTTATATTAAAAAACTTAAGAGTACTTTCGCTTGTTTTCATGTAAACGTTTTGGCCGCACACTGCGCTCGAGTTGTTCGCCGCGCACGGTGGTAATCGGTTTATTTGAGAGCGGTTGCCAAGCGGGAATCAGGCAATGTTTGCCGCTGCCAATCAAATCTTCTCGACCCATTTTCTTGAGTGCCTCACGTAACATTGGCCAATTATTGGGGTCGTGATAGCGAATAAACGCTTTGTGCAGTTTGCGCACGTTGCCTGCTTTTGGAATTGGCACGTTTTCAGAATCTGCCGTCACTTTACGCAGTGGATTTTTACCTGAATGATACATGGCGGTTGCCATGGCCATCGGTGTGGGGGTAAATGTTTGCACTTGGTCGAGCTTGAAATCGTATTTTTTCAGCCAAAGTGCCAAATTGAGCATGTCTTGGTCTGTGGTGCCAGGGTGCGCGGCAATAAAGTACGGTATCAAATATTGCTTTTTACCGGCCTCTGCGCTGAATTTTTCAAACATCGCTTTAAATTCATCATAAGCGTCCATGCCCGGCTTCATCATTTTGCTTAAGACATTTTCCTCAGAATGCTCTGGCGCAATTTTGAGGTAGCCGCCTACATGATGCTGCACTAGTTCTTTTACGTATTCAGGTGATTTCACGGCCAAATCGTAACGCACACCGCTGCCGATTAAAATTTTCTTCACACCCTTTATCGCACGCGCTTTGCGATAAAGCTGAATAAGCGCACTGTGGTCGGTGTTTAAATTATCACAAACGCTGGGATAAACGCAGCTCAATTTGCGGCAATTTTTCTCAATTTCCTCACTCTTACACGCAATGCGGTACATATTGGCCGTTGGGCCACCTAGGTCTGAAATTACACCGGTAAAGCCATCCACTTTGTCGCGAATTTCTTCGACTTCTTTAAGAATGCTCGCTTCACTACGGCTTTGAATAATACGGCCTTCATGCTCGGTAATACTGCAAAAGGTGCAACCGCCAAAGCAGCCGCGCATGATATTGACTGAAAAGCGAATCATCTCCCAAGCGGGAATTTTTGCTTGCTTGTAAATGGGATGGGGTGCACGCGCGTATGGCAAGTCGTACACATAATCCATCTCTTTTGTAGTCAGCGGAATTGGCGGTGGATTCAGCCACACTTCGCGGTCACCATGCCTTTGCACTAAGGCGCGGGCATTGCCGGGGTTTGCTTCTAAATGCAATACGCGCGAGGCATGTGCGTACATCACTGGATTGCTTGCCACCTCTTCATAAGCGGGCAAGCGCACCACTTGTTTGCTACGGTCGGCCTTCGGCTTACGTGATAGTGGCATGGCAATGACATGCGTTACATTCCCCTCGCCTGCGGGCGAGGGATTGTCAGTTGCGCAACTGGCATCTGATTTACCCAATTTCATTTCATACGGGTCAACGTGTTTTTCCACCGCACCGGGGCGGTCTAACTTGGTACTCTCAATCTCGCTCCAGCCATCGGGGATTGCTTTTCGCAAAAAAGCAGTGCCGCGTATATCTTGAATGTCACTGACTTTTTCACCTTTTGCAATGCGGTGGCTGAGTTCAACCAGTGCACGCTCGGCGTTGCCATACAGCAAAATATCCGCTTTAGAATCCACCAAAATACTACGACGTACTTTGTCAGACCAATAATCATAATGCGCAATGCGGCGCAAGCTGGCTTCAATGCTGCCTATTACCAACGGCACATCAGAATACGCTTCGCGGCAGCGCTGCGAATACACTAGCACCGCACGGTCAGGGCGTTTGTTAGGCGCGGCATCAGGTGTGTAGGCGTCATCTGAACGGATTTTTCGGTCAGCCGTATAGCGATTGACCATGCTATCCATATTGCCCGCAGTCACACCAAAGTACAGATTCGGCTTGCCTAGCGCTTTAAAAGCGCTAGCATTTTGCCAATCGGGCTGTGCAATAATCCCCACACGAAAACCCTGCGCTTCAAGCAAACGCCCCACCAATGACACACCAAAACTCGGGTGGTCAATATAGGCATCGCCAGATATTAAAATTATATCGCAGCTATCCCAACCTAGCGCATCCATCTCAGCGCGCGTCATCGGCAGCATTTTTGCCGTGCCAAACCGTTTCGCCCAATAAGGGCGATAGGAATTAATCGGCTTAGCCAGCATGGTGGTATAGTGTTCCAAAATTTCTACACAATCAATAAAAGTGCGCGCATTTTACGCGCTAATGGTTTGATTAAAAAGCTATTTTTAAAGAAAAATTCACTTCAATACCCCTATAAAATTTAGGCTTTAAAGTAAATCCACCCCAAACAGACGCATCATCAATGCAAAACCCCAAAAAACCAGCATGGTGAATACAACACAGCTGATTAACGTATAGACAAAGCCAATCTTTGGTAACAAATACGGAAACAGCAAAAACATCGGTAAAGTCGGCAACACATACCAAAATGTGTAGTAGGCATGATTGGCGATTTTACTGCTCGGTTGCTGCTCAACGTACAGCCAAATAAGTGTGAGTACGGTCACTAAAGGAAGTGCAGCCACTAAGCTACCCAGCTTATCGCTGCGTTTGGCCAATTCAGATACCAGCACCACAACACCGGCGGTAATGAGATATTTCAAGATAATATATTGCATCTTAACTCCTTAACTTTAGTGAGAATGTCCGGCGTGGCCGCTCGGTTTACGCACCTGAACTTCTACAGCCGTTTTTGTATCAACTACTGGCTGCCTGTTAGCTTCTGGCACATCACCATTAAACGCATAGGCAACGGTCCCTTTCGGATGTTGATATGGCCCTGGATCCTGATAATCATTTTTTGCCAGATGATCACGCACTTTCAGCGTAGAAAACATGCCGCCCATACTGATATCACCATACTGCCCCTTACCCATCATCATGGGCAGTGTATTTTCAGGTAGCGGCATGTCCATCATATTGGCCATGTCGGTCATTTCCGCCATGCCTGTTTCACCCATTGGCATATAATCTGGCACAAGATTACTAATTTTCTCAACCAAATCATCTTGCCCTACACCAAGCAAAGTCGGTACTTGATGCCCCATCGCGTTCATGGTGTGGTGGCTTTTATGGCAATGTAGCGCCCAATCGCCTAACTCACTCGCCACAAACTCAATAGCGCGCATTTGCCCAACACCGATGTCCGTAGTCACTTCTGGCCAACGCGCGCTTGGTTGCACCCAGCCGCCATCGGTTCCTGTCACCTCAAACTCGTGCCCATGCAGATGTATCGGGTGATTTGTCATTGTTAAATTGCCAATTCGAATACGCACTTTATCATTTTTGCGCACCACCAGTGGGTCTATACCAGGAAATGCCCGGCTATTCCATGTCCATAAATTAAAATTTAACATCGTATTGATGCGTGGCTTATAGCTACCTGGCTCAATATCATAAGCATTAAGCAGAAATATAAAATCTCTATCCACCGCCATGAATTTTGGACTTTTTGGGTGCGTCACCCAACTACCCATCAAGCCCATCACCAATTGCGTCATTTCATCCGCATGCGGATGGTACATAAACGTACCCACGCGTTTGGCTTCAAATTCGTAAACAAAGGTGTTACCGGGTGGAATGGCAGGCTGCGTTAAGCCACTTACACCGTCCATGCCATTGGGCAAGCGCTGGCCATGCCAATGCACACTGGTGACTTCAGGCAGACGATTTGTCACAAATATACGCACACGATCACCCTCTACCACTTCGATTGTCGGTCCTGGGCTTTGGCCGTTATAACCCCATAAGTGGGCTTGCATACCAGGGGCAATTTCTCGCACTACGGGTTCTGCAACAAGGTGAAACTCTTTTATCCCATTATTCATCCGCCATGGCAAACTCCAGCCATTTAATGTCACCACGGGCTGATAGTGCCGACCAGTCGATGGATGCAGTGGCGCTTGCGTATTAGCCTTTTCTGCAGAAACAATGTCTGGAAGTGCAGCTAGCGCAACTTTGCTCACCGCGCTTAAAGCCACACCTGCACCCGCTAATTTAAAAAAGTCTCGTCTTGTGAAATGTTGTTTTGTTGTCATGATTACTTCCCTTCCAAACTGGTTGGTTTGCCTATAAACGCCATATTTAACGCGGTTTCTGCTAGCCAGAATTCATTTAAGCTATTGATATAAGCCTTCACGCTCGCAACCTGCGCACGGGCATCTGCGAACAACTCAAAAGGACTCACGAGCATGCCGTTATAGCGCAATTGATTTTCAGCCAATATTTTTTGACGCAAGGGCACAATGTCGTCGCGATAATATTTCGCCTTTTCATAAGTCGCAAGATAATGGCTGTAAGCCTCGCTAATTTCAGATTGCGCGTTCACGGCCGTTTGTGCGGCACGATGCACTGATTGCATATAAATAGCCTCTGCACGCGCGACTTTTGCATCTCCCCAGTCAAACAATGGCAATTCAAAGGCAAAATCCACGCCTTTCTTATAAGCATCACCACGTCGGCCTTCCAGCACTCTGGCAGGGCCAATTTCAAGCACGTTAATAAAACGTGAGGTTTTGGTCAGGCCAAGTTGTTTAGCCAAAGCCGCCGTTTCTAAGCGTATGGCTTGTAAGTCGAGTCGCTGCTCAAACGCTGCTTTATCTAATAGCTGTAATTCAGAAGCGGTTTTAGGTAAGTCGGGCAATCGTTTTTCTAACTTAAGTTGCTCTGCCGACACACCTAGCAATCGCGCCAGCGATGCATGCGCGCGATTCTGCACTTGCTTGGCACTGGTATATTCCAGCATCGCATCTGCATAAAATCCTTGCTCTCGCGCTTGCTCCAGCGTATTCCAATTACCTGCGGCCACCATACGCTGCGCCAGCACTGCACTCGCTTCGGCAGATTCTTTTACCTGAACGCTATAACGCACAAGCTCATTTGCCGCCACAGCATTAAAATAGGCAGACCGTGTTTCATAAGCCAAATTCAGCACTTCTATTGCCACTGCTTGTTTGGTTTTCTTAAAGTGACTACGCTCGATTTCTATTACTTTCGGCATCGCCAATAACGAAAAAATATTAAAGGTGAGCGCCTGCTCGATTTTGTATTCGCCTTGATGGCGTGCGTAGAGCATGGAGAATTTAGGATTTGGCAATCGCCCTGCTTGCACAACATCTGCCTCCGCAACACCCAAAGCGTATAACGAAGCCTGCAAGCCATTGTTATTGAGTAGCGCAATCTGCACTGCGCTATCGGCATTTAAAGGTTCTTGTAATAATTCACTTACACGCTCTGCCACAATCGTTTTCGCGCCTTCATTTTTCGGCCAAACAACTTCTTGCTGAAGATGAGGTGCGGTTAAGGCTTTTACATCCGCCAAACCGCCATCGTTTGAAAAAGTAGCGCAACCATTTAAAAATAGGCTTAGCAATGCGCTATAAAGCGCGAATTTATAATATTGCATATCAACTCCATCGGTATGAAACGATTATTCAGGCCTGCCAGACAGCTCTGCAAACTAAATATTGTGCAAAGATGACAGGCAGGTTTGGGCCTAGTGAATCAAACGATGGGTGGTTTTTGCGGTTGCGCGCGAAATGGCGCGTGGTAGATTTTAACAAAAGCGGGAATAACAGAAGGTGTAGCTTGAAGGGTTTTAAGAGAAAGCTTCTCTTGCACAATCATTGAAAAGCAGGCAATACAATGACTACAATGCTGTGAACCTGCATGCGAATTTGATTTTTCATGCGATTTTACATGCGCTTGCTCGGCTTGCATATTCTGGCAGTGGGCGGCATGAGTAGCTGTTTCGCTTTTACTCTTGGCATCATGCTGGCCAGCAATCATGTCAGCCGCCATCATGCTACTTGCGTAAACCGTATCGGTAATAAATACTGTCAGCAGCAACAAAATAAACGTGCGTAAAAATTTGAGTGAAAAAACCTGCATGAGCCAATTAAATCACAAAGACCAAGCAAGGTAAACTAACATGCGGAATACTTTAGTACCAAGACCACACATTCAAACAACCAGATGAGCTATTCTTACTACCAATTTCCCCATGGCCGTGTTGCTTGCATTGATGATGATTGTGATTTTCCACTTCTCAATCAAGCGCTTAGTGAACCCAATGGCCTTATTGCGATTGGCGGTGACTTATCATTGCCACGTTTGCTCAACGCCTATCAACATGGCATTTTTCCATGGTTTAGCGAGGGTGAACCTATTCTTTGGTGGAGCCCAAACCCGCGCATGGTGCTTTTCCCTGACGAACTCAAGATTTCAAATTCACTCAAAAAAACTCTCAAAAACAAGCCATTTGAAGTGCGCTTTAATACGGCATTTCGCCAAGTGATAAGCGCTTGCAGCCATACCCTACGCGCAGACCAACCTGGCACATGGATTACTCAAGACATCATCGAGGCCTACTGCACACTACACAATGCAGGCTATGCCATCAGCGCCGAGTGCTGGCAAGATAACACGTTGGTAGGCGGCTGCTACGGCGTAAAAATTGGCAAAATGTTTTACGGTGAAAGCATGTTTCACCTTGTAACAGACGCTTCAAAAGTGGCATTTGTGCACTTGGTGCAGAAATTAAAGTCTGAAGGCGTCGGCTTGATTGATTGCCAAATGAAAACAGCTCATTTAGCGCGCTTTGGCGCCAAAGAAATCAGCCGCGATGATTTTATTGACAACCTTTCCAGTCTTATTTTGGCATAACTGCTTTTGTAGGCGCGCAATTGATTAGTAATGCTTTCATGCTGTGCATGATTAGCAGTACTTATGCCGTTGGTATTGCGCGCCAGCAATAAGGGTTATAATTTTGCCATGACATCGCCCAATGACATTCCTTTACAAAAGTTGCAGTTTTACGTAACAACGCCCTACACATGCGGCTATTTGTCGGGCAAACTGGCGCAAAGTTTAATCGCTGCCCCGCAGCATTTGGTTAACGCCTCTGTTTATAACAGCCTGATTCAACAGGGCTTTCGCCGTAGCGGTAATTTTGCGTATCGTCCACATTGCGAAAATTGCCAAGAATGTGTACCTGTGCGCATTGTGCTCAGTGATTTTGTGCCAACCCGCAGCCAAAAACGCGCTTACAAGCAACACCAGCACATCAGCACCGCCATTCTGCCGGTGGATTTTCATGCAGAACATTACGCGCTTTATCGCGCCTATCAGCAGGCACGCCATGCAGAGAGCCTAGACAAAGCGCCAGCGCAAAATGACGTAGAACAATATCGAAATTTTTTATGCCAAACCAATGTAGAAAGTGTGTTGGTGGAATTCAGAGAAAACGGGCAACTTAATATGGTGAGTGTCATCGACATCGTTGACGATGGCATATCTGCTGTTTACACTTTTTTTGATGCGACCAAACGCGCTAGTTATGGCACTTATAACGTACTTTGGCAAATTGAATGGGCAAAACGTTTAGGACACCCTTATTTATATTTAGGCTATTGGGTAAAAGACAGCCAAAAAATGGCCTACAAACAAAACTTTCAGCCGCAGCAAATGTACTTAGATGGCGAGTGGCGATCGTTAAAATTGGGTTAATTTTCGCGTCATATTAGCGCATAAATTCAACGCGTATTGATGGTGCTAAATTGCTTAAATTTTAAGCAATTTTAACCGCAACCTTTTTCGACGCTCTGGAAGCCTTATAAACAAAGGCTCTCAGAGCATAAAAATTTTCTCGCATAAATTTAAAGAACAAAACAAGTAATTAAAAAACGTGAAACCAATTGATAATTCCAAAGCCCGCCAAGCAGGTCGCGGCAAAAATGTTACAATCGCACTTTCGATTTTTTAACGTTTAAAACTTAAACAACATTCGTTTTGAAAAAACTAGTCATCTTTGGTGTGGGTTTAATTGGCGGTAGCGTTGCCCTTGCTTTAAAAAAAGCAGGCCACGCCACACACATCGTTGGCGTTGGCCGCAGCCTTGAAAGCCTCCAACGCGCTGTAAAATTAGGCGTGATTGATGCCTTTGAAACTGACGTGCGCGCAGCCTGTGAAAATGCAGATTTAATTCTGATTGCCGCGCCAGTTGCCCAAACTACCGACATTCTAAAAAGCATACAGCCACATCTCAACAGCAACACGGTGATTACCGATGCAGGCAGCACCAAAGGCGATGTATTGCGTTGCGCTGAAAAAATACTTGGCCCGCAACTGCACCAGTTTGTAGGCGGACACCCCATTGCAGGCGCTGAAAAAAGTGGCGTAACCGCCGCCACGGCCGATTTGTTTTTGGGTAAAAATGTAGTGCTCACCCCAACTGACAAAACTAATCAAGATGCGCTCGCAAGGGTCAAAAATCTCTGGCAAGCCTGCGGTGCCAATGTGAGCGCCATGCCCGCTGAAACACACGATGGCATTTTTGCTTCAGTCAGCCACCTGCCACATTTGCTCGCATTTGCGCTGGTCGATGACATTGCCGCCCGCCCCAACGCCGAGCAATTATTTAGCTTTGCCGCCAGTGGTTTTAGAGACTTCACGCGTATTGCTGGCAGCCACCCTGAAATGTGGCGCGACATCAGCTTAGCTAACAAAACCGCGCTGCTCAAAGAAATCACAGCGTTCGAAAACGAGTTATCACAATTAAAGCAACTCCTTAATAATGAAGACGGCCAAGGTTTGCAGGCCCTGTTTGAACGCGCAAGCAAAGCGCGCAACCAGTGGGCAAAAACCAAACCGCAATAACCCCAATAGACTTAAATCAATGGAACAACTTACCCTACCCGCCGCCCACCACGCTCAAGGCAGCATCACCCTGCCAGGCTCAAAAAGCATTTCAAACCGCACGTTGTTGTTGGCGGCGCTGGCAAATGGCACAACGGACATCCACGACCTGCTCGCATCTGACGATACCGCACGCATGCTGGAAGCCCTGCAAAAGTTGGGAGTAAAGTTAAAAAAACTTGCCGGCAACACTTGGCAAGTTGTAGGCTGTGAAGGCAGTTTTCCAAACAAAGGTTCTCAAGAAAAACCGATCGATTTATTTTTAGGTAACGCAGGCACTGCATTTCGTCCGCTCACCGCCGCACTGGCATTTTCAAATGGCTACTATTATTTGCACGGCGTGCCTCGTATGCACGAACGCCCAATTGGCGATTTAGTAGATGCGCTACGCCAAGCAGGTGCGCAAATTGAATACTTGGGCAATGAGGGCTTTCCACCGTTAAAAATTTCACCTGCCAAGCTTAATTTAAGTCAGTCCATTAAAATACGTGGTGATGTCTCTAGCCAGTTTTTAACCGCCCTACTCATGGCGTTACCGCTCACCAAACAACAAGCCACGATTGAATTGGTGGGTGAATTGATTTCAAAACCATACATTGAAATTACGCTCAATTTAATGGCAAAATTTGGTGTGAAAGTTGAGCGCAATGGCTGGCAGCAATTTTCTATTTCCAACCGTAGTGAATATCTGAGCCCACAAGTGATTTTTGTTGAGGGCGATGCATCCAGTGCCTCGTACTTCTTAGCCGCAGGAGCAATTGCCGGCGAAGTGCAAGTCAACGGGTTAGGCCAAAATAGCATTCAGGGGGATGTCAAATTTACCGAAGCCCTTGAATTGATGGGTGCAGAAATCCATTTCGATGAAAACTCAATCATTGCATCAAATATTGGCAAACTCAAAGCCATAAACCTTGACTGTAACCATACTCCCGATGCCGCCATGACGTTAGCTATTTTGGCACTATTCGCTGATGGCACATCCACATTACGCAATATCGCCAGCTGGCGAGTCAAAGAAACTGACCGCATTGCCGCAATGGCTACAGAGTTGCGTAAAGTGGGTGCAATTGTGGAAGAAGGCGCGGATTACATCACCATCACCCCGCCAGCCCAACTCACACCTAATGCGGTGATTGACACTTATGACGACCATCGCATGGCCATGTGTTTTTCATTGGTGAGTTTAGGTGGCGTGCCGATTACTATTAATGATCCTAAATGCGTGAATAAAACTTTTCCTGATTATTTTGACGCGTTTAAAAAAATTGTCAGTTAGCCTTGCTAATGTATGCCCGCACAAGGCATGGCGCTAAACGCCGCAGTGACTGAACTAGCTGTTTTTTTCTGCTCAACCATTTGCCAAGCGCGCTCATGAAAATAAAACACCACTGTATTGCAAGCAGGCTCAATAAGCGCCAACAAGCCGCCAATCACAAAGCTGCCTGTCAGCAAATAGGCTACTAAAAAGGCAACGGTAAAGTGTAAAATTGCAAATGTGAATGTTTTAGTCATGATGTACCACCTTTTTTTACTATCGTTTTTAGTATGTGCTTCATGTGGTCATTATTGACTCACTTATAAAATAAATCCAATTGATTGTTTCTCTAATTACGATAAGTTTAACTTATGAATTTACCAAACACCGATATTCCTGTCATCGCTATTGACGGGCCCTCAGCATCGGGCAAAGGCACCGTGGCGCAACTGGTTGCGCAAAAGCTAGGCTTTCATTATTTAGATTCTGGCGCACTTTATCGTATCGTAGCGTACGCTGCACAGCTAAAAGATTTTGCTTGGAGCGATGCCTTTGCAGTAACCGAATGTGCAAAAAAACTCACCATTACATTTGTGGGGGAGCAGGTTTTACTGACCACGCCAGACTTTGTGCAAAAAGATATTTCCAATGAAATTCGCACCGAGACAATCGGCAAGGGAGCTTCACAGGTAGCCGTGCATGCGCCATTAAGAGCAGCATTGGTCGAAATGCAACACGCATTTTGCAAATCGCCAGGCTTGGTGGCTGATGGGCGAGATATGGGTACTGTTATTTTTCCTGAAGCGCCACTAAAGGTGTTTTTAACCGCCTCAACAGAAGTGCGCGCACAGCGACGCTACCAGCAATTACGCAATAAAAACCAGCCAGCAGACTATGAAAGCATCTTAGCAGACCTTCAAGAGCGTGATGCGCGCGATAAAAACAGAGCCGCAGCACCACTCATCATGGCCCAAGATGCCATTTTGCTTGAAACCGACCATTTAAGTATTTCTGATGCTGTAAATGCAGTTTTAGAAAATTTTCAGCAGAAAATGTACAAATAGTCTTTTATTTTTCAATGTTTTAGTTATAATTCAATTCTTTGCAATTGAGTAATATTTTTTTCGCCCGCGCATTCCAAAGATTCGCGGTTTTTTAATCACCCCACTGCTAGGTGGGATTATTTTTTAGGTATCTTTATTTAATGGCTTCTACTTCTAAATCTACTACTTCAGCTTCTTCAGGCATGGAATCTTTTGCTGCGCTTTTTGAAGAAAGCTTAGCTCACCAAGAAATGCGCTCTGGCGAAGTGATCACCGCGGAGGTTATCTCTGTGGACCAAGACCATGTAATCGTTAACGCTGGTCTTAAATCAGAAAGCGTTATCGCTGCTGAAGAATTTAAAAATGCGCAAGGCGAACTGGATGTTAAAGTTGGCGACTTTGTAAAAGTGTTGATTGAAAAGCTGGAAGATGGCTTTGGTTCAACCGTACTTTCACGCGAAAAAGCAAAACGCATGGAAACATGGTTAGATTTAGAAGATGCAATGAATGAAGGTCGCATCATCAAAGGTTTTGTTAGCGGTAAAGTTAAAGGTGGTTTACGCGTTTCAGTGAATGGCATCATGGCATTCTTGCCTGGCTCATTGGTAGATGTACGTCCAGTAAAAGACACAACCCCTTTTGAAAACAAAGAATGTGATCTAAAAGTCATTAAAATTGACCGCAAGCGTAACAACATCGTTGTTTCACGCCGTGCCGTGATGGAAGTCAGCGCAGGGGCTGACCGTGAAGCGTTAATGGGTACATTAGCTGAAGGCGCAGTTGTTAAAGGTATTGTTAAAAATATTACAGACTACGGTGCGTTCGTAGACTTAGGCGGTATTGATGGTTTACTCCATATCACTGATTTAGCATGGCGCCGTGTAAAACATCCATCAGAAGTACTGACCGTGGGTGAAGAAGTTGAAGCGAAAATCTTGAAGTTTGATCAAGAAAAAAATCGTGTTTCATTAGGTATCAAGCAACTAGGTGATGACCCATGGGTTGCATTAGCACGTCGTTACCCAGTCAGCACTCGCTTGTTCGGTAAGGTTTCTAACCTGACTGATTACGGTGCTTTTGTTGAAATTGAACCAGGTATTGAAGGTTTGGTACACGTATCTGAAATGGATTGGACGAATAAAAACATTCACCCGGGTAAACTTGCACAATTAGGTGACGAAGTAGAAGTAATGATTCTTGAAATTGATGAAGCACGTCGTCGCTTATCATTAGGTATGAAGCAATGCCAAGCAAATCCTTGGGATGATTTCTCAGCAACGCACGCCAAAGGCGACAAAGTATCTGGTCAAATTAAATCAATCACTGATTTTGGTGTGTTCATTGGCTTGCCAGGCGGTATTGATGGCTTAGTGCATTTGTCTGATTTGTCATGGACACAATCTGGCGAAGAAGCGATTCGTAACTTCAAAAAAGGTGACGAACTCCAAGCGGTTATCTTAGCAATTGACGTTGATAAAGAACGTATTTCACTAGGCGTTAAGCAACTTACTGCTGATCCTTCAGGTGCTTCAAGCGGTTCTGACGATAAAGCTGATGCAAAACCAAAAGCTAAATCTGCTAAAACTAAAGAAGCAGCAAAACCTGCCGATGATGGCGCTACTGCTGGCACAACGAATCTTGGTGCGTTATTAAAAGCCAAATTAGACAGCAAAAAATAAGCCGATAATTAATAAAATCCTAGTAAAGAAATAAGGGCTCAATAATGACTAAATCTGAACTTATCACCCTGCTTGCAGAGCGTTTTCCGCAATTGGTGGTGAAAGATGCTGAATTATCAGTAAAAGCGATTTTAGATGCGATGACTGATAACCTAGCCACTGGCGAACGTATTGAGATTCGCGGCTTTGGAAGCTTTAGTTTAAATTATCGCCCACCTCGCTTGGGTCGCAACCCTAAAACCGGCAGTAAAGTGCAAGTACCTGAAAAACACGTACCACACTTTAAAGCCGGCAAAGAGTTACGTGAACGCGTTGATTTAGGCTAAAAACTAGTATTTTGATTAATACGTAAAAGTACCAATAAAAACGGCAGCTAACAGGCTGCCGTTTTTATTGGGTGTCAGCAGTTTTCAGGTAAAATGTAATTCAAGCATCATTAAATAGAGTAAAACTTAATGGAATTCGAATTTTGGTGGTTGTTGGCATTACCGCTTTTCTTTAGCTTAGGCTGGTTGGCAGGTCGCATCGACCTTAAACAACTGCTTTCAGAATCCGCAGCCCTGCCCGCGGCCTATTTCAAAGGCTTAAACTTTCTGATTACCAATCAGCAAGATAAAGCCATTGAGGCCTTTTCAGAAGCTGTACAGGCCAATACCGACTCACTCGAACTCCATTTTGCATTAGGCAGCCTGTTTAGAAAGCGCGGTGAAGTAAACCGCGCCATCCATTTGCATCTTCATTTACTTGAGAAAAAAGAACTCGAACCGCAACAAAAACTGGCGGTCACGGCAGAGCTCGCACAGGACTACTTAAAGGCGGGTTTACTAGATCGTGCTGAAGAGATTTTTGAGTCATTAAACGATGACCGCTATCGCCAGCCTGCGCTACGTGCCTTACTTGAAATCTATGTGCGCGAACGCGAGTGGGAGCGTGCCATTAAAGCCGCTACAGAGCTAGAAAGACTTTCTGGTGTGCCATTTAGAGTTGAAATTTCACATTACCATTGTGAGTTAGCGGTTAAATCGATGCTTGCTAATGACATTAAAACGGCTAAATTTGAACTCGAGCAAGCACTTAACGCCAATAAAAACTGTGTGCGCGCCAACGTGCTGTTGGGCGACTTAGAGGTAGAAGCGAATGCACATCAAGCCGCTATTTCAACTTGGAAACGCATTGAATTTCAACAACCTGAATATTTAGGCCTGATTGCGCCAAAACTACTTAATAGCTATCGCGCGCTCAATCAAACTGCCGAAGGCTTGGCCTTGCTACAAACCTATTTGCAAACATACAAATTATCTCCCCTTCTAAATGTGCTTTTTGAGGCAACTTTGGCTGAAGAAGGCGCCGAAAGCGCGGCCAAGCTTGCACGTAACGAGCTCATTAAAAAACCAAGTTTGAGCACATTAGACCAACTGCTACAGGCGCGCACAATTGTAGAAACCAATCAGCCTGTGCAAAAAACTAAACTGACGAGTTCGCAAGATACGCAGTTGATGCAACAAGCGGTTCGACATGCCATTGGTAACAAAACAGCTTATCACTGCGAGCAATGCGGCTTTAAAGCCAAATACCACCATTGGCAATGCCCAGCCTGCAATGCATGGGAAGCATTACCCGCAGAACCTACGACCATTTAAACGTTTTACGATTCAATATGACCCTTGCTCACGACGCTAAAATTCATGACCCAAAAATAATAGTCGCACTGGATTATGCAGATGCAACCAGCGCGCTAAAACTTGTTGAACAGCTAGACCCTGCGCTTTGTCGTTTAAAAGTTGGCAAAGAACTTTTTACCGCCGCAGGGCCAAAACTTGTTGAGCAATTGGTACAGGCCAATTTTGGGGTGTTTTTAGATTTAAAATTTCATGACATTCCTAATACGGTTGCCAAAGCTTGTACAGCTGCAAGTCAATTAGGGGTTTGGATGCTTAATGTACACGCCAGCGGTGGCCTGGAAATGATGCAAGCTGCGCAACAAGCTGTGCAAAGTAGTGAAGCTAAACCGATTTTAATTGCGGTCACGGTACTCACCAGCATGAATCAGCAAACGCTCAATCAAATTGGCATCCACACCGACTTAACGACGCACGTACAGAACCTTGCAAAACTCACGCAACAGGCAGGGTTAGCCGGTGTCGTTTGTTCAGCCCTTGAAGCCAGCATGTTGCGTCAAGAACTGGGCAATGACTTTTGCCTAGTCACGCCAGGTATACGCCCGGCTAATGCCAACCAAGACGACCAATCCCGCGTTGTCACCCCGGCAGATGCACTGAAAAATGGTGCAAGCTACTTAGTGATTGGGCGGCCGATTACTAAAGCCATCAACCCGCTTAAAGCACTGGAAGCAATACACGCAGAATGTAAGCTTTTTAACGCTTAGCGCAAATTTACCCTCTATTGAATATGGTTAAAGTGCGCTATGATAGCTACGCGTCGCTACAGCGGTTATGTTAGCAACACAATTCTAACTCACGGAGAATTATAATGAAAAAAATGTTATTGGCATTCATCGCTTTTTTAAGCTTTAGCTTAAGCGCGTTTGCTGCAGTGAATATCAACACCGCCACACAAGCCGAACTGGAAACGCTGGATGGTGTTGGACCTGTAAAGGCACAGGCAATTATTGATTACCGCAAAAAGAACGGTAGTTTTAAATCGATTGATGACCTTGAAAAAGTTGATGGTATTGGTCCAGCCACATTACAAAACGTGCGTAAAGATGTGACTTTATCTGGCGCTACAACAGCGGTTGCTAAACCCTCTGAAAGTAAAACCACTAAAGAAGTTAAACCAGTGAAGGAAAAAGTAACGAAAGCTGAAAAAGCAGTTGCAACAGAAAAACCAGCTAAAGCTGAAAAAGCTGCAGCCGCTTCTGACAAACCTGCCAAAGCCGAAAAAGCGAGCAAAGAAGCAAAATCTGCAAGCAAAGAAGATAGCGTAAAAGCAGACAAAGCGGCAGATAAAGCAGCAAAAGATAAAGAAAAGGCTGACAAAGCCGCAGCAAAAGATAAAGAAAAAGCTGACAAAGCCGCTGCAAAAGAAGCAGAAAAAGAAGCTAAAAAAGCCGCTAAAGAAAAAGAGAAAGCTGACAAAGCCGCAGCGAAAGAAGCCGCCAAAGCTGAAAAAGCGAAAGCTGACAAAGCCGCCGCCGATAAAGCGAAAAAATAAACAAACAACTGACGCAGTTTTGAACAAACAAATAGCCCCAACTTTGGGGCTATTTTTTTAGCACGAATTTTTACGCAAAAGAATGATTAAAACAGCTCCAAATTCTCTCGAGAAAAAAATTATGCTCTGTAAGCCTTTATTTATAGGGCTCGCAGAGCATCGAAAAAGGTTGTGATAAATTTAGGCTAAAAATAAGCGTGTTAAGGGCATGCAAATCTGACGTTTTTCTGACTAAATTTTAACCATTACTTCACGCGCATTCCTGCTTGCGCGCCACTGTCTGGACTCAAAATATAAGGCCCGCCACGCTCATCGCTGGCGGCTAACACCATGCCTTCACTCATGCCAAATTTCATTTTACGCGGCGCGAGATTTGCCACCATCACCGTTAAGCGACCTTTCAATGTTTCAGGGTCATAGGCCGATTTAATGCCGGCAAATACTTGACGAGGTTTTTCTTCGCCAATATCAAGCGTGAGTTTCAATAACTTTTCAGCGCCTTCTACATGTTCGGCATTAACAATTTTAGCTATTCGTAAATCAACTTTGGTAAAGTCTTCAATACTAATGTAACTCCCCTCGCTCTCTGGGAGAGAGGCTGGGGGTGAGGGTTGCTTTACCTCATTTTGCTGATGCGCCGCATGGCGTTGCTCAGAATGAGGTTGTGGTGCAGGCGTTGCAGTTAAGTTTTCTTTATTGGCTTCGGTCATGGCTTCAATGGCTTTTGGGTCAATGCGAGTAATGAGATGTTCATAGGCGTTAATGGCATGATTTTCTGCCAATGATGCATCCACCGAAACCCACGTTAAGGGTGCAATATTCAAAAATTGCTCAATTTCAGCAGCTAATTTTGGCAATACAGGTTTCAAATAAAGCGTTAATAAACGGAACAGTTCAAGCGCATCTGAACACACTTCTTGCAACGCCGCATCTTGCCCCGCTTGCTTTGCCATGACCCAAGGGGCTTTTTCTGCCACAAAGCCGTTAGCAACATCCGCCAAGCGCATAATTTCACGCAAGGCTTTGCCATATTCGCGCTCGGCATATGCCTCAGCCACCACGGTTGCGGCAGCTTTGATTTCTGCCAGAATGGCGTTGTTTTGCGATGGCTTTAACTCGCCAGCAAAGCGTTTATTGATAAAGCCTGCCGTGCGGCTGGCGATATTGATGTACTTACCCACCAAATCGCTATTTACCCGCGCGACAAAGTCTTCTAAATTCAGATCAATGTCTTCCATGGTGCTATTGAGCTTTGCCGCATAGTAATAGCGTAAATATTCTGGGTTTCTAATATGGTCTAAGTAACTGCGGGCGGTAATAAATGTGCCGCGCGATTTACTCATTTTTTCGCCATTGACCGTTAAAAAGCCGTGGGCGAAAATTTGTGTCGGTTTACGATGGCCGCTAAACTCTAAGGTTGCCGGCCAAAATAAGGCGTGGAAATATAAAATGTCTTTGCCGATAAAATGGTAAAGCTCGGTTTTGCTATCTTTCGCCCAATATTCATCAAAGTTTAAACCTTGCTTATCGCACAGGTTTTTAAAGCTCGCCATATAGCCAATCGGCGCATCCAGCCACACGTAAAAATATTTGCCGGGGGCATCGGGGATTTCAAAGCCAAAATACGGCGCATCGCGTGAAATGTCCCAATCATTCAGGCCGTTTTCAAACCACTCGCCCATTTTGTTGGCGGCTTCGCCCTGTAGCGTGGGCTTACCTTTTATGGCTTCGCTGCGTGTCCAGTCTTTTAAAAACTGCTCACATTCTGAAAGTTTAAAAAAGTAATGCTCGGTTTCTTTGCGCACAGGGGTAGCGCCAGAAACGGCAGAATAAGCGTTAATGAGTTCCGTTGGGTTGTAAGTTGCGCCACACACCTCGCACGAATCGCCATACTGGTCTTTGGCATGGCATTTTGGACATTCGCCTTTAATAAAACGGTCTGGCAAAAACATGTTTTTAACGGGGTCAAAAAACTGCTCAATGGTTTTAGTAGCAATTTTGCCATTGGCTTTTAATGCCTTGTAAATGCCTTGCGAAAGCACTTTGTTTTCATCAGAATTGGTGGAGTAGTAGTTATCAAATTCCACCAAAAATTCTTTAAAATCAGCACTGTGTTCTTGGTGTACGTTGGCAATCAGCGCCTCAGGCGTAATGCCTTCTTTTTCAGCGCGCAGCATAATTGGCGTACCATGCGTATCGTCAGCGCACACATAATGCACGGTATGGCCTTGCATTTTTTGAAAACGCACCCAAATATCGGTTTGAATATATTCAACCAAATGGCCTAAGTGAATACTGCCGTTGGCATATGGAAGTGCTGAAGTGACGAGAACTTTGCGTGGTTGATTGGCAGAAGACATAAGTTGAATGCATCATTTAAGCTAAAACGTTATTCTAACAAATGCCACTAGCTTAACCCAGCGCTCTTTGCTACTTTTATTAAAATTTAACCGGTCTATGATGCGATGCAGTCTACAATCAGTTAAAATACCTTATCTTTTTACTCAAGTTATTTAATCAGGAATCATCGCAATGGCCATTTCAGAATTACTCGTTCAAAGCACGCTAAAAGTATGTATTGACCCAAACACGGGCAAAGACTTTGTGAGCAGCAAATCGGCCAGAAACATCAAAGTTGATGGCAATGACGTGAGCGTGGACATTGTACTGGGCTATCCGGCAAAGTCTGTCATGGCTGATATTCAAAAATTGGTGGCAGATCCCCTGCTGGGTTTGGCTGGCATTGGCCGACTCACCGTAAATGTGAGCAGCAAAATTGTCGCCCACAAAGCACAGCAAGGCGTTACGCTGTTGCCTAAAGTAAAAAATATCATAGCGGTGGCTTCTGGTAAAGGCGGCGTGGGCAAATCAACCACTTCAGTCAATTTAGCGCTGGCGCTGGCGGCCGAGGGCGCAACCGTTGGCTTGCTGGATGCCGATATTTACGGCCCAAGTCAGCCGCAAATGCTAGGCATTAGTGGCCGCCCAGAAAGCACAGATGGCAAAAGCATGGAGCCGATGCAGGCGCATGGCATACAAGCCATGTCGATTGGCTTTTTAATTGACACCGATACGCCCATGGTGTGGCGTGGCCCGATGGTAACAGGTGCGCTGGAGCAACTATTGCGCGATACCAACTGGCATGAGTTGGATTATTTAGTGATTGATTTACCGCCAGGCACCGGTGACATTCAACTTACGCTGGCACAAAAAATTCCAGTCACGGGGGCCATTATCGTGACAACCCCGCAGGATATTGCCCTGCTGGATGCGCGTAAAGGCTTAAAAATGTTTGAAAAAGTGGGCATTCCAATTTTAGGCATTGTTGAAAACATGAGCACGCACATTTGCTCAAAATGTGGCCATGAAGAACACATTTTTGGCGCAGGTGGTGGCGCACTGATGGCAAGCGACTACCAAGTGGATTTGCTAGGCAGTTTGCCGCTCGACATGCAAATCCGCATGCAGGCAGACAGCGGTCAGCCGACGGTAATCGCACAGCCTGATTCTAAAATTGCGCATATTTACAAAGAAATCGCGCGTAAAGCGGCCATCAAAATTGCCAATGCCAGCCTAGACCACAGCGCGAAATTTCCTAACATTGTGATTCAAAACACCTAGCCATAGGCATCATATTCGGCAGCACATCTATGGCCATCAAAAAGTTAGTCTCACCTATTCAACAGGCATTTTCATGGGTTGTCGGCGGCCTCGGCATACTGTTTGCACTCAGGTTTTTGCCAGCTTGGCTGCGCTTTGCCGTGTATGGCAGTGCGGTGCTTCTGCTCATCGTGTATTTCAGCTTATATGCCATGGTCGCGAGGCATGCGTATGATTTGCTTGCGCATCCACCCACACAAAAGGCCGATGCTGCGCTTATTTTAGGCAACAAATCTTACTTGAACGGAGCGCCCAACCCTTGCCTCACAGGCCGTGTAGATGCTGGTCTGGCACTCGCACAGGCGGGGCTGGTCAGCACCTTAGTGATGAGTGGCGGCAAAGATAATGAAGACGGTGCGATTGAAGCGCTCACCATGGAGCAGTACGCGTTAGCTAACGCGTTTAAAGGGCGCATTTTGTTAGAATCACGTTCAAGCTCAACGCAAGAAAATTTTGCCTTTTCCGCGCCCATTATGCTGAACAGCCAAATTAAAAGCGTCATTGTGGTTTCTGAACCCTACCACATGTGGCGCGCACAAAAGCTGGTGCAGGCTGGGCACTTAGGGCAAGATTTTGAGGTCTTTTATGGCGCGGCAGCCAGCCAATGCTGGACAGATTGGGGCATGCTATTTAAAGGTGCATTCCGCGAACCGTTGGCGATTATCAACAACTATGCCAAAGGTTATTTTTAGGCACTTTTAGAAACGTAAAATAAAAGAAAATATCAGCTCAAAATACGCCGAGGAAATTTTTATGCCCTGCGAGCCTTTTTTTATAAGGCTCGCAGGGCATCGAAAAAGGTTAGGGCTAAAATAAGGCTAACTCAAACGTTTTTTTCTGTCGCTTTAGGGCGCTATTTTTACTTCATAACAATACACGTCCACACCATTTTTTGGCGCGATGAGCGTTGCAGGAATCGCCACCCCTTTGCGCCAGTGATCCACCGCATTCTGCTTGCCAGCCCCTGAAACAATAAAAATGACCTGACGGGTATTATTTAAGCGGTTTTGGCTAATGGTAATGCGCTCGGATGGCGACTTGGGCGAGTTAAACACAGGCACCGCATCTGCACTGTTATCCACAGCATGGTTCGGAAAAAGTGAGGCGGTATGTCCATCTTCACCTAAGCCCAGCAGTACCAAATCGAAAGTCGGCGCGCCAGCCAGCGTGTTTGCGTAGGTCGCAGCGCCCGCCACCGGGCCAAGTTCTGCTGGAATATCATGAATATTTTCTTTGGGTATGCCGACAAAATGCGTCCAAACTTGCTCAACCATCAGGCTATTACGGTCTTCATGCTCAGGCGGCAAGCAACGCTCATCGCCATGATAAATATGCCATTTAGACCAATCTAAATAAGCTTCCTGCGGTAAATCGCGCAAGAGACGATATACCGCGCGCGGCGTGTGGCCGCCGGCCAGTACAATTGAAAACTGACCGCGCTGTTGAATGGCTGCTTGCGCGCTACTCACAATCGCATCGCATACCGCATGCCTGAGTCCTTCGATACTCTCGAAGGACTTCCAGCGCGTATTTTGTGGGGGTGTTTGGTGTTTCATGTTGGTGATGGATTAAATCATAAAAAAGTAAGGCCGAATTTGACACTATTTTGTGAAATTTGTCATGTATTTTCATGCGTCATATGCACTTTAGCTCCACATTTTGTTTGAGTTTTTTAAGCTGAAACATTGTATGACCTAGCCTCCTTGCATTATCATATAGGGCTACGCATAGCGCCATTTTCATAACACTACCAACAGGAAAAAATCCATGCTCATCAAAGACAGTGAAGTTGTCGACTTACAAACACCCACCGGCGAAATGCGCGCGCATATTTTTCGCCCCGCTGCCCCTGGCAAATATCCTGCCATTTTAATGTTTTCTGAGATTTTTCAAGTGACAGCACCGATTCGCCGCACGGCGGCCATGCTCGCTGGGCACGGCTTTATTGTAGCCTGTCCTGAAATCTACCATGAATTTGAACCGCTAGGCACCGTGCTTGCTTATGATGAAGCCGGCACCACGCGCGGCAATGAACTCAAAATTACCAAACCAGTTGATGCCTATGATTCTGACGCGCGCACCGTGTTAGATTACTTAAAATCGCGCAGTGACTGCACGGGCCGCTTAGGCGTGATGGGCATTTGCGTAGGCGGGCATTTAGCATTCCGCGCTGCCATGAACCCTGACGTATTGGCCACTGTTTGTTTTTATGCGACAGATATTCACAAAAAAGCGCTTGGCTTGGGCAAAAATGATAACTCTCTCGTGCGTGCTGGTGAAATTAAAGGTGAGCTATTACATATTTGGGGTCGTCAGGACCCACACGTGCCACTTGAAGGCCGTAATTTAGTGAAAGCCCGCTTAGATGAAGTTGGCACGCGTTACACTTGGCACGAATTTAATGGTCAGCACGCTTTTATGCGCGATGAAGGCCACCGTTACGACCCAGCACTTGCACGTTTAAGCTGGGATTTATTGCTTGAGCTATTTAACCGCCGCTTAGGCTGGGGCGATTTAGACATTGAAAACGACGGCTCAGCCGCTGAAAGCCGCCATTAAAGCAATCTCAGATACAACCGTTATTGGTGTTTATCGCAATCAAAACGGTTCTGACCTGTTAATTATTGAATCAAAATAAGGTATCCATCAAAATGGCTAAAAAAATCGACCCCTGTACCCTTGTATTATTTGGCGCAAGTGGCAACTTATCTCGCGTTAAATTGATGCCGGGCTTATTTAGACTAGACGCTGCAGGTCGCCTGCCAGAAAAAATGGCAATTCTATCGGTTGGGCGTGGCGAAGTATCACGCGAAGCATGGCAGGCTGACATCAAAGGCATGCTGGATGCTAAATTTAAAAATGGCTACGACCAAAAGGTATTTGAGCGTTTTATTGCCCGTAATCATTATCAAGCCAATCCGCCGACAGACCCAGATGCTTTCAAAAAAATGAAAGAAACACTCAGTAATGAGGCCGTTTTTCCGCAAAACTTGGCTTACTTCTTATCGGTACGCCCTACCGACTTTGCGCCTGTGGTTGAGCAATTATCCGGCGTTGGCTTGCTGGATGAAAGCAAATACTGGCGTCGTGTGTTGATTGAAAAACCGTTTGGTACGGATTTAGCATCAGCGCAAGATTTGCAAGCGCGCTTGACTAAGCATCTTAAAGAAAGCCAAATTTACCGTATTGACCATTACTTGGGCAAAACTGCGGTACAAGGCATTATGCTCACACGCTTTGCTAATGCGATTTTTGAACCCCTTTGGAATAAAGACCACATTGACCACGTGCAAATCACCAATAACGAGATTTTGGGCGTAGGTGACCGAACCACGTTTTACAATGCCACAGGCGCATTACGCGATATGTTCCAAAGCCATTTATTGCAAACCTTGGCCTTAACCGCCATGGAAAAACCAAAAGATTTATCGCCAGAAAGCATCCGTGCTGAAAAAATCAAGCTATTACAATCCATCCGCCCGATTGATGCTAGCAACCTCAACAAACAAGCCTTTCGTGCACAATATGCTGCTGGGCGTGTGTGTGTGGGCGATGGTCATGGTGAAAATGTTGCTGGCTACTTAGATGAACTCAAACGCGATGGGATTGAATCAAGCAATACCGAAACGTATGCCGCAGTCAAATTGTGGATTGATAATGAGCGCTGGAAAGGCGTGCCTTTCTACGTGCGCACCGCCAAACGCATGCATGAAGGCAATGTGGCGATTTCAGTCAAATTTAAAAAATCGCCGATGCAATTGGTCGATAGCCAACATCAAAACTGGCTGGTGATTAGCATTCAACCAAAAGAAACCGTTAAACTTGAAATTGAATCAAAAATCCCAGGCTTAGACATTGCCACGCGCACATTAAGCATTGACGCGCCCCAACGTCAATCGGGTGATGAATCAATTGATTCTTACGAAACCTTAATGCTGAACTTAATGGAAGGCGACCCATCGCAATACCTGCACATCAGCGAGGTAGAAGCACAATGGAAATTGGTCGACCCGATTGTTAAAACGTGGGCTGCCGACAACACGCCACTGCATCAATACCGCGCGGGTGACCGTGACCCGAAAGAATCTGGCGTGATTTTTGAAGCTGAAGACCAGTTTTGGCGCTACAGCATTGAATTAGGTGGCGATAAGCACTAATTTTTTAGCACACAATTTTGTGATGCGCCTTATAATGCCCAACTTACAGCGTTGGGCATTTTTTATATTTTTTAGAGCACAAAGATGAGCATAAAATCAGACAAATGGATACGTAAAATGGCGCAAGAACACGGTATGATAGAGCCGTTCGAGCCAAACCAAGTCAAAATGAACGCGGCTGGTGAGCGCATGGTGTCTTACGGCACTTCAAGTTACGGTTATGATATTCGCTGCTCAAGAGAATTTAAACTGTTTACCAACCTCAACAGCACCATCGTTGACCCCAAGAATTTTGACCCTAACTCATTTGTTGAAGTCAACGCTGATTACTGCATTATCCCACCCAATTCATTCGCACTCGCTCGCACGGTTGAATACTTTCGCATTCCGCGCAATGTGCTCACCGTTTGCTTAGGTAAATCAACCTACGCGCGCTGCGGCATTATTGTGAACGTCACGCCATTTGAGCCTGAATGGGAAGGCTACGTCACGCTGGAATTTAGCAACACCACGCCATTACCTGCAAAAATTTACGCCAATGAAGGCTGTGCGCAAGTGTTATTCTTTGAAGCAGATGCCGATGATGTATGCGAAACCAGTTATAAAGACCGTGGCGGCAAGTATCAAGGTCAAGTTGGCGTCACTTTGCCAAAAATTTAAGGGCTGAATATGAAATTCCGTTTTCCTGTCGTCATCATTGACGAAGACTTCCGCTCTGAAAATTCTTCAGGTTTAGGCATTCGCGTACTTGCAAAGGCGATTGAAGCCGAGGGCTTTGAAGTGCTCGGTGTCACCAGTTATGGCGACTTAACCTCTTTTGCACAGCAACAAAGCCGTGCCTCAGCGTTTATTTTATCGATAGACGATGAAGAAATTGTAGAAGAAAAGCCTGAAGCCATTGAGCAATTGCGGAAATTTGTCACAGAAATTCGTTACCGCAATGAAGAAATTCCAATCTTTTTGCATGGTGAAACGCGCACTTCACGCCATATTCCGAATGATGTGTTACGTGAATTACATGGCTTTATTCACATGAACGAAGACACACCTGAGTTTGTTGCCCGATTAATTATTCGTGAAGCAAGAACCTACCTCGATAGTTTGCCACCGCCATTTTTTAAAGCGCTTACCCATTATGCGGCAGATGGCTCATACTCATGGCACTGCCCTGGCCATTCTGGTGGTGTGGCATTTTTAAAGTCACCTGTTGGGCAAATGTTTCACCAATTTTTTGGTGAAAATATGTTACGTGCGGACGTTTGTAATGCGGTGGATGAACTCGGCCAACTGCTTGATCACACAGGCCCTGTGGCAGCATCAGAGCGCAACGCCGCGCGTATTTACAATTGTGACCATCTGTATTTTGTCACCAACGGCACATCCACCAGTAATAAAATCGTCTGGAACTCCACCGTAGCGCCAGGCGACATCGTCGTTGTTGACCGCAATTGTCATAAATCTGTATTGCACTCCATCATTATGACTGGCGCGATTCCAGTATTCTTGATGCCAACCCGCAACCACTTTGGCATAATCGGGCCCATTCCAAAATCAGAATTTGCCTGGGAAAACATTCAAAAGAAAATTGCGCGCAACCCTTTTGCAACTGATAAAAATGCTAAACCGCGTGTATTGACCATTACACAATCCACTTACGATGGCGTACTTTATAATGTAGAAGAAATCAAAGAATTGCTTGATGGCAAAATTGATACGCTACACTTTGATGAAGCATGGCTACCGCATGCAACGTTTCATGACTTTTATGGTGACTACCATGCGATTGGTGCTGACCGGCCGCGCTGTAAAGAAAGTATGATTTTTTCAACGCAATCAACCCATAAACTGCTGGCGGGCCTAAGCCAAGCTTCACAAATCTTAGTTCAAAATGCCGAAGAAATTCAGCTTGACCGCGATGTTTTTAACGAAGCGTACTTGATGCACACCTCCACCAGCCCACAATATTCGATTATCGCGAGTTGTGACGTGGCCGCCGCTATGATGGAAGCACCGGGCGGCACCGTGCTGGTTGAAGAAAGCTTAATGGAAGCACTAGATTTTCGCCGTGCCATGCGTAAAGTGGATGAAGAATGGGGTACCGACTGGTGGTTCAAGGTTTGGGGGCCAACCGATTTGTCTGAAGAAGGCTTGGAAGAGCGCGATGCCTGGATGCTGAAAGCCAACGAGGCTTGGCACGGCTTTGGCAATCTATCGGAAGGCTTTAACATGCTGGACCCGATTAAGGCCACCATCATCACCCCGGGCTTGGATATTCATGGCGATTTTTCTGAAAACAATGGTATTCCCGCCGCGATTGTTACCAAGTATTTGGCTGAACATGGCGTGATTGTAGAAAAAACCGGCTTATATTCATTTTTCATCATGTTCACCATCGGCATCACCAAAGGCCGTTGGAACACGATGGTAGCGGCTTTGCAGCAGTTTAAAGATGACTACGATAAAAACCAGCCATTGTGGAAAGTGTTGCCTGAGTTCGTACAAAAGCACCCACGTTATGAACGCGTAGGCCTCAAAGATTTAAGCACGCAAATTCATGCTGTGTATAAAGCCAATGATGTGGCACGATTAACGACTGAAATGTATTTATCTGACATGGTACCTGCCATGAAGCCCACGGACGCGTTTGCAAAAATGGCGCATCGCGAGATTGACCGTGTGCCGATTGATGATTTAGAAGGCCGCGTTACTGCCGTATTGCTCACGCCCTACCCACCTGGAATTCCGTTGCTGATTCCGGGGGAACGTTTTAACAAAATCATCGTGGATTATTTAAAGTTCGCCCGCGAATTCAATGAAAAATTCCCAGGTTTTGAAACGGACAACCACGGCTTGGTTAAAGAAATGATCGATGGAAAACCGGTGTATTATGTTGATTGCGTTGCGCAGTAAGTAATCATTAGTAATGCTTCATGCTTGCATGATTAGCAGTACTTATGCCCGTGGTATTAGTAATGCTTCATGCTTGCATGATTAGCTTTATTGATGTGTGGGATTGATGCAACCTTTTTCGATGCTCTGCAAGCCTTATAAATAAAGGCTTCCAGAGCATCAATTTTTTCTCGGCGTAAATGACTGCATTTATAAGCGGTTTATACGCGCTAATTTTTTAGTTTTTTCTTATAAATACCAAATCCCGATACGCCATGCCATTGGCAGTAATATGCTGCTTTTGTTCAGCCAGTTGCCAGTGGTTAAAGTCTACTTCTGGAAAAAAAGCGTCGCCTATAACATCTAAATCAACTTCCGTGATGTAGAGTTTGGTCGCCTTAGCCAAACCCGTTTGATATAACTCTGCACCGCCAATTAAAAACGGTTCTTCATCACCCTTGCAAAGTGCAATGGCAGCATCCAGCGAATGGGCAATCAGCGCGCCTTCAACGTGATAATGCGGATTTCGTGTCACAATCACCGTGGTACGGTTTGGTAATAAACGGCCGAGCGATTCATAAGTTTTACGCCCCATGATGATATGATGGCCAGTTGTGAGCGCACGAAAACGCTTTAAATCTTCAGGCAAATGCCATGGCAAGGTGTTGTTTAAACCAATCACATTGTTTTTTGCGCGGGCTACGATGAGTGAAAGTGCAGTCATAGGCGTATTATACTAGGCTTGCTGCGTATTTTGTGTCGCATGCATTTTACTGGCCTCATACACATTAGATGCCGCTAAAATAACGTTTATCAAGTTAAAACATTAACCCGACAAATTTGCAAATCACTTACCCAAAATCTTTTTTAAAACTATTGTTGATTGGCTTTGCGCTTGTCATACTGCCGCTGATTGCGGCCTTCGTCAACGCCAACCTACAATTTAACAAGCTCACGCAGCAAAGCCTGTTTAACATGTCGCAGGCCGTAGAAACCACGCGTGCAAGCCAAATTATGCTGGAAGAACTGGCAGTGATGGAGCGGAGCGCCCGACAGTACTTTGTATTGCGCGACCAAGTATTGCTAAGCAACTTTAATCAGGCACATGAACGACTAGGTGCCGCACTCAATATCTTATTGCTACAACCCATTGCATTGCCGCAACACACAGATTTGATGTCATTTACGCGGCAAGAAAATGATTTGTTTCAATCTATTACGCAGGCACAGCACAATAAAGCAGATTTTGATGACAGCATGGTATTGAATTTTGCCACATTAACGAACTTAGCCAATCAAATTTCCACCTCCAATAATGCATTGATTGACCAAGAGGCTGTCACCTTTAAAGTTCGCGTGTCTAAAGTAAAAAAAGCCTTGTTTTGGCAAATGCTGACCATTTTTCCGCTGGTATTGATTATAGCCGCACTCATTACCTGGATGATTGCGCGCCCAATCCGCCGCATGGATGCCGCCATCAACCAGCTAGGCCAAGGCGATTACGAGCATGTGATACACATCAATGGCCCTGGCGATTTACGGCAATTGGGCAGTCGGCTCGATTGGTTACGGATTGCACTTAAAGATTTGCATCAGCAAAAACAACGTTTTTTACAGCAAGCATCGCATGAACTCAAAACACCGCTCACCGCCATCCGTGAGGCCAGTGAATTGCTCCATGATGGCGTTGCGGGTAATCTGAATACGCAACAAAATCAGATTGTTACCATTTTGCGTGATAGCAGTTTAAGGCTACAAAGGATGATTGAGAACTTGCTGAAATACACTGAAATTCAGTTTAATGCTGCAAAAAGTAATGTTTCACAACAAGCGCTTAACGTTGTAATTCAGAAAGTGTTGCAAGCCTATGCGCTCACCATCGCACATAAAAACATTGATGTGCAACAGTCGATTCCCGATATGCAAGTACAACTCGATATTGAAAAGCTGAGCACTGTACTTGATAATTTAATTTCAAATGCGGTGAAATATACCCCTGAACATGGCAAAATCAGCATCCACGCCACCCGCACGAAAAATGATTTGGAGATTGCAATTAAAGATAATGGGCCTGGAATACCTGATGCGAATCAAAAAGATCTGTTCAGCCCGTTTTATCATGGTGAGCAAGCCAGTGATAGCCTTGTGGCGAGTAGCGGTTTAGGCTTATTCATTGCAAAAGAAGCAGCCAGTGCGCTTCAAGGTGAGCTACGCTACATTACCTCAGACGCAGGCGCGCATTTTTTAGTGCGAATTCCACTATCGTCTATGCAACCCAACCATGAACAACCTACTGAAGTGACAAATCGATGAAAAAAATACAATGGAATTCAATGGTAGTGTTATGCATAATGACGATCGCTTGCACTTCACAAGCCACAAAGCCAAGTAACCACAATCATAAAACCCAAGCCTCTCTGCAGGAGGCAACCCCAAATGGGATTAAGGCAAATGAATTCAAGTCTGCTGAAGTTAAACCTGTTGAAATTGCCAAACCAGTTGACAACAAACCAAGTTTGACTGGTTTATCTAACACCACTTCTAGGCCTCAGGTCAGCCATTACTTGAGCTTTGCCGATGACTTTTCAAACTTCACTGCAGAGGCGCAAAAACAAGTGCTGAGCAATACCCTACAAGCGCTCGCTAAAGCGCCTAATGATATTGAGCAACGCATGCGACTTGTCTTGATTTACGGCCTACCAAGCAGCACCCTTCTTGATTCTGCCAAAGCACAGTCACAATTGCAGCAAATACTGCAAGAAAGTGTTTTACCCAGTGAGCAACAAGCCTTTGCCAATTTGCTGTTTGATTATATTGTTGCGGTGAACAAAGCCAGCAAAATCAGTCGTGAAGAGCAAAAAAAGCTCGAAACCATGCAACAAAAACAAGAAGCATTGCAAACAAAGCTAGAAAATACACAGCAAAAACTTGAAGCCGCGCAACAGAAAATTGATGAATTAAAAAACATTGAAAAATCGATGGGGCAACGAGAAGTTGCTCCCAAAAAATAGCCTTTTCTACTCATGAGCGCATAAATAATGGCCAATCCAATTTTAATTGTTGATGACGATGCAGACATTTTAAAGCTACTTGAAATGCGGCTTACGGCAAGCGGCTACCCGGTCATTGCAGCTAGCTCTGCTCAACAAGCGCTTACGCTATTTGGCATGCACCCGATTGCACTGGTGATTAGCGATTTACGCATGCCTGAAATGGATGGCTTTGCCCTGTTTGAAGCCATTCATCGGCTCGATAGTACCATTCCATTTATTCTACTCACCGCGCATGGTTCGATTCCTGAGGCGGTACATGCCACGCAAAAAGGCGTATTTAGCTTTTTAACGAAACCTTTTGAAAGCAAAGCCTTACTAGAACAAGTAGCTCAGGCGCTTAGAGTTTCACCGCATCACCCTAACCATCAGCAAGAAAATGACACTTGGCGTGCCAGCATTATCAGTGGTAGCCAGCAAATGCAAAGCCTGCTGGCACAGGCCAAACTCGTGGCGGAATCAGACGCCAGTGTGCTAATTCAAGGAGAAAGCGGCACTGGTAAAGAACTACTGGCACAGTCCATTCATCACGCCAGCCCACGCTGTGAACGGCCTTTTGTGGCGATTAATTGCGCGGCCATCCCCGAGGCATTATTGGAATCTGAACTATTTGGGCATAAAAAAGGCGCGTTTACCGGCGCCACGCGTGACCATCAAGGGTTGTTTCAAACCGCGGATGGCGGCACGCTGTTTTTAGATGAAATTGGCGACATGCCGATGAGCATCCAAGCCAAACTTTTGCGTGCATTACAAGAACGTATGATTCGGCCTGTTGGCGCAAGCACGCAAGCGCCCATCAATGTTCGCGTCATTTGTGCAACTCACAAAAATCTAATTTTAGAAATGCAGGAACATCGCTTTCGTGAAGACCTATACTACCGCATCAATGTTGTCAGCCTCGAGATTCCGCCGCTAGCCAAAAGGCGCGAAGATATTCCATTGTTAGCCAATCACTTTTTGGCGGTTTTAAATAAAAAATATCATAAGAATATTAACGGATTTGCACCGGATGCTTTTGAGTTGCTGATTAGTGCGCCTTGGCCGGGCAACGTGCGACAATTACAGAACATTATGGAGCAAGTAGTGGTGCTCTCTACCACGCCCATCATCACCAGCGGCTTGGTGGAGCGAGCCTTACAGGATAATATTTCCAGCATCATCACATTTGATGCAGCACGCAAAAACTTTGAACAGCAGTATCTCATCAATCTGCTGAAAGCCACACAAGGCAACGTGACGCAGGCCGCACGAATTGCAGATAGAAATCGGACCGAATTCTATAAAATATTAGACCGCCACCATATCAACCCAGCTCTTTTTAAAACGCAAGTGACTGATGAATAAGGCTTAAATGGGCTTTAATTTGAGCGTCGCTTTTCAGCGACAATAAATAACCTTAATAATCATCACCCTACTAAAACCCCCTAATTTTTGTCGCTTATTTGAGACAAAAATTCATTCCTGAATTTGCATTAAACTATGCATCTAATTGATTTAATTAGTTAATTTAAACTGGCACAGCGCTTGCTATATAAGAAGTGCAGTAACTTTTTAATTACTAAGGAATTCAATCCATGTTTAATTTAAATACTTCAATCTCTACTTCAAAAACTGTTGCAATCGCGACATTTGCAACCTTACTTTTAAGCGGCATTACAGCGCAAACTGCAATGGCGGAAACAAAGGCTGACAGTAAAGTTGTTGTGGCTGCCGCAAGTGCTGACCCAGAATTTGCAAAATTAGATGCCAATGGCAATGGCAAAATTTCATTGAAAGAAGCCGCTAAAGACAAAGGCGTTGCTTCAGTATTTGATGCCATTGACGCTAACAAAGATGGTGACATTACCACCGAAGAACACGCAGCTTATAAAGCTGCAAGCGCTGCACCGGCTGCTGAGCCAGCACCAGCGAAGTAATTTTCATTTGATTGGTTAAGTTTTACCCTGCAATTACCTCCCCCTGATGATTGTAGGTCCTCCGCCCCGCTGCCTCAAGTAGCGGGGCATTTTTTTCCTCTACATATCATGTAAAACAGGCAACAATTTCCCCGAGAAAAAATAAATGCCCTGCAAGCCTTTATTTATAAGGCTTACAGAGCATCGAAAAAGGTTGTAGATGAAAAGTGTGTATTTTAAGGTGATTTACGCATACAAAATCAATGCGCGAAGTTTGCTTTGCTGCGCTGTTAAACTGCAATAAGTTAAACCGCAACAACACCTTTGATGGCCGGATGTGGGTCGTAATTTTCCAGCGTAAAATCTTCAAACTTAAAGCTGAAAATATCACGCACTTCAGGGTTGATGTGCATTTGTGGCAACGTGCGATGTTCACGCGTGAGTTGCTCGTGCACTTGTTCCATATGATTGGTGTAAATGTGTGCATCACCAAGGGTATGTACAAAATCACCCAACTGTAAATCGCACACTTGCGCCACCATCATGGTCAACAAGGCATACGAAGCAATGTTGAACGGTACGCCTAAGAAAATGTCCGCGCTACGTTGGTAAAGCTGACAACTCAAGCGGCCATCTGCGACATAAAACTGAAAAAACGCATGACAAGGTGGAAGTTTCATCTGGTCTACGTCAGCCACATTCCAAGCAGAAACAATCAAACGGCGTGAATCTGGATTTTTTTTAATACTTTCAACCACTTGTGCAATTTGGTCAATATGCGTGCCATCAGGCTTAGGCCAATTGCGCCATTGGTAACCATACACCGGGCCTAAATTGCCCTGCTTATCAGCCCATTCATCCCAAATACGCACGCCGTTTTCTTTTAAATAGGCGATATTGGTACTGCCCTGCAAAAACCAAAGTAACTCGTGAATAATTGACTTGAGATGAACTTTTTTAGTCGTCAACAGCGGAAAACCATCCGCCAAATTAAAGCGCATTTGGTAACCAAACACTGAAGTCGTGCCAGTGCCGGTGCGGTCTTCCTTTTTATTGCCGTGTGCTAATACATGGCGAAGTAAGTCAGTATATTGTTGCATTAGGTATTCTTCGCAATAAAATCTTTAATCACACCAGCATCGGCTTTCATTACCGTAAATTTCTGCGGTAATGCTTCAATGCCTTCCAAGCTGGCCGGACGTTCTGGCGCATGGCCTAACGCTTCAGTAATCGCATCTTCAAACTTAGCTGGCAAGGCCGTTTCTAACACCAGCATTGGTGTATTCTTATCGGCCTGGGTTTGATTAAAATACTCATGCGCCACTTTTAAACCATCCGCCGTATGCGTATCAATCACCACGCCGTATTTAGCCTGTGTTTCACGTATGGTTTGCATACGGTTTGCATGGTTACTGCTACCAGATACAAAACCATATTCTGCTAATTTTGGCATTAAATATTTGATGTCAAACGCACCGCCACTATCGACGCTATTCCAGAGCTCGCGCACTTTGGTGGCATCTCTGCCGACTAGGTCAAACACAAAGCGCTCGAAATTGGACGCTTTGCTAATGTCCATTGAAGGACTAGACGTGTGGTAAGTATTTGCCGAACCGCGTGGACGATATACGCCAGTTTTGAAAAACTCATCCAACACATCATTTTCATTGGTGGCAACAATGAGTTTATCAATCGGCAAGCCCATCATGCGGGCAATATGGCCGGCACACACGTTGCCAAAGTTACCTGATGGCACGGAAAAACTCACTTTTTGCGCGTTATTTTGTGTAACGGCAAAATAACCCTTAAAGTAATACACCACTTGCGCGACAATACGACCCCAGTTAATGGAGTTCACTGCACCGATTTTGTATTCTGCTTTAAATGCCGCGTCATTACTCACCGCTTTTACCATATCTTGGCAATCATCAAACACGCCTTCAACGGCAATGTTGTAGATGTTCTCATCTTGTAGACTAAACATTTGCGCGGTTTGAAAGCGGCTCATTTTTTTGTGCGGGCTCAGCATAAACACACGGATGCCTTTTTTACCGCGCATGGCGTATTCCGCCGCACTGCCTGTATCACCTGAAGTTGCCCCTAAAATATTGGTGGTTTTGCCCGTTTTGGTGAGCACATATTCAAACAAATTGCCGAGCAACTGCATGGCCATATCTTTAAACGCCAATGTTGGGCCATTTGAAAGGCTTAATAAATACAAATTGTCTTCTAACTTAAGTGTAGGCGTAATATCTGCCGCATTTTGGCCTTTACGCGTAAAACCATACACGTCTGCGCGGTAGGTTTTATCGATAATCGCTTTTAAATCAGTCGCTGGTATATCGTCCACAAAACGCGACAAAATTGCAAAGGCTAATTCTGGGTATGACATGCAACGCATCGCCGTTAAATCAGCATCGGTGATTTGTGGATACGTTTCAGGCAAGTACAAACCGCCATCTGGCGCTAGCCCACCCAATAGAATCTCACTGAACTGTAATGCAGGTGATTGCCCGCGCGTGCTGATATATTTCATTTATTTATTGTTTCCCACTCTGTCATTCCGACGAAAGTCGGAATCCAGTTACACTATTTCACTATAAAGGTCTTTCCATGTTGGATTGGACTTTTCGATCAGTTCCAATTTCCAAAGCCGCTTCCATTCTTTAATCTGCTTTTCACGAACAATTGCGCTGCCAATTTCATCATGCACTTCATACCACACCAACAAATGGATGTTGTATTTTTTACTAAAACCGTCCACCACGTCATTTTTATGTTGCCAAACTCTTTTTATCAAATCAGAAGTAACACCCGTATAAAGCGTACCATTTTTCCGACTTGCCAAAAGATATACGTATGCCTGCATTTCCCTAGATTCCAACTTTCGTCGGAATGTCCATTAAGGATTATTTACCCAATTCTTCCATACGAATACGTGTGACTTTACCAACTGTGGCTGGTAGTGCTTCAATTTCAGCAATACCCGCATCCATGTTTTTTTCAACCGTCACATGCGTCAAAATCACAATATCAGCTTCAGTTTCATTGTCGTCGGGTTCTTTTTGCAACATAGCATCAATCGAAATATTGCGGTCTGCTAATATTTTAGTCACGCCCGCTAACACACCAGGTTTATCTGAGGCACGTAAACGCAGGTAGTAAGCACTTTCAACTTCCGCAATCGGTAAAATTGGTAAATCCACCACGCTATTGGGCTGAAACGCTAAATATGGCACACGCTGTTCTGCGCTTGCATTGCTCAAGCGTGCTACGTCCATTAAATCAGCTACCACCGCACTGGCCGTTGGTTCAGCCCCTGCGCCCGCGCCATAATAAAGCGTTGGCCCAACGGCATCGCCTTTCACTACCACTGCGTTCATTGCACCGTTCACATTTGCAACCAACCGTTTTTCAGGGATAAGCGTTGGATGCACACGCAGTTCAACACCTTTGGCAGTGCGTTTAGTAATACCAAGTAACTTTACGCGGTAGCCAAGTTCTTCAGCATATTTAATATCCGCTTGTTGAAGCTTGGTAATACCTTCAGTGTAGGCTTCTTCAAACTTCATCGGTATACCAAACGCAATGGCTGACAATATAGTGAGCTTATGCGCCGCATCAATGCCTTCCACATCAAAGGTAGGGTCAGCTTCGGCATAACCTAAACGTTGTGCTTCGCCAATCACATCTTGATAGGTCAGACCTTTTTCACGCATTTCGGTGAGAATAAAGTTGGTAGTGCCATTGATAATACCAGCCACCCACTCAATTTTATTTGCACCCAAACCCTCGCGTAACGCCTTGATAATCGGGATGCCGCCTGCAACTGCGGCTTCAAATGCCACAATCACACCCGCATTTTGCGCGGCCGCAAAAATCTCGTTGCCATGCAGGGCGAGTAAGGCTTTATTTGCAGTCACCACATGTTTGCCATTGGCAATGGCCTTTAACACCAAGTCTTTGCTTAAGGTATAGCCACCAATGAGTTCCACCACCACATCCACATTGGGATTGTTGACCACTGCAAATGCATCATTGGTCACGTCTACTTTACCGTCTGTAAGCGCTTTTGCATGGTCCACGTTTTTATCAGCCACCTGCACAACGTTAATTGCAACGCCTGTACGACGCGTGATTTCAGCCGCGTTACGGGTTAATACGGTATATGTACCACCACCAACCGTGCCGATGCCCAGCAAACCTACATTCAATTGTTTCAAACTTTCACTCCACTTAACTTTGAATTATGCTTTTTTCGATAATTTTCTAAAAACCGTGCAATTCGGCCAATCGCTTCGGTCAAGTCATCCACGTTTGGTAAAAACACCACACGGAAATGGTCAGGTGTTGGCCAGTTAAAGCCAGTACCCTGCACGAGCAATACTTTTTCTTCCAGCAACAAATCTAGAATAAATTGTTGGTCGTCTTTGATTGGGTAAATTTTTGGGTCTAATTTTGGAAACAGGTACATCGCCGCTTTTGGTTTGACACAGGTTACGCCCGGAATTGCAATCAGCAACTCATAAGCGATATCTCTCTGTTTACACAAACGGCCTTCTGGTGCCACTAAATCCTCAATACTTTGGTAGCCCCCCAGCGCAGTTTGAATAGCCAACTGCCCAGGCACATTGGCACATAAACGCATTGAGGCCAGCATGTTCAAGCCTTCAATAAAGTCACTGGCGTGCTTTTTCTCTCCACTTAAAATCATCCAGCCAGCGCGGTAACCACACGCACGATAATTTTTGGATAAGCCATTAAACGTTACAAATAACACGTCATCGGCAAGGGATGCAATTGAAGTATGTTCATTGCCATCAAACAGCACTTTGTCATAAATTTCATCCGCAAAAATCACCAATTTATGGCGGCGCGCAATCTCAATAACACCTTCCAAGGTCTCACGCGGATACAAAGCACCTGTTGGGTTATTGGGGTTAATCACCACAATACCACGGGTATTGGCGGTGATTTTGGCTTCCATATCTTTTAAGTCGGGCAACCAGCCTGTAGCCTCATCACACAAATAATGTCGTGCTGTACCACCAGCCAAGGTCACGGCAGCTGTCCACAATGGATAATCTGGCATGGGCACCAACACTTGGTCACCATTGTTGAGCAAACCCTGCATCGCCATCACAATCAGCTCAGAAACGCCATTGCCAATAATAATGTCATCTACCGTCACACCCGCAATATGCTTGCTTTGTGTGTAATGCATAATAGATTTGCGTGGTTCAAATAGGCCTTTGCTGTCTGTGTACACGCCCGCTTTGCTCATGTTGCGCATCACATCCTGCATCATCTCTTCAGGCACATCCAGCCCAAACACGCCCGGGTTACCAATATTGAGCTTGATAATGCGCTGGCCCTCTTCTTCCATTTGACGGGCGCGCTGCAACACTGGGCCACGGATATCGTAGCAAACGTTGGCAAGTTTATTTGACTTTTTAATTGGCTGCATCATGAGGATTTTTCTAAAAATGCACGCCATAAGCATGCTTTAAAGACACAAAACTGAAAGCCAATAGTTTACCTTAGAACCGGGCCTTGTTTCAATGAAACCGTCAGCTTAACTATTCACATAAAGCTGTTAAAATTGCGGCATGAAACTACATTTAACCAGCGCAGAAAATAATTACCTCATCACCGCTTGTGGCAGGCAATTTGTTGAAGTGAATAAACAGCAATTTACCAGCAGCTTACTTGTGATGCCGCAACAGTTAATCAACGATTGGGGGGTTGCTAATTTTGCAGAATTAAATGAAGCACATCTTGAAAAAATTGCTACATTTAACCCTGAAGTGGTTTTGCTCGGCACAGGCGAAAAACACCAGTTTCTGAACCCTAACATAACAAAATCACTTATGGTAAAAGGCATTCCGCTAGAGTGCATGACTACGGCAGCGGCATGCAGAACTTACAACATTTTAATGAGTGAAGGCCGCAATGTGCTTGCGGCCTTGATTGTATAAAACCATTAAATCTGTGCGATTACTTTGCAGGTGAAAGCGTAATCTGCAAACCTTTATCCGTCACTAACATATCTTTTGGTGCATACGTTGCGCCGCCGAATTTTAAGTCTTCTGGTTTAACTGTGTAGAGCGCCATGCCATTGAGCATTTGCCCGCCCACGGTTTTGGCAAGAGAATTTAATATTTCGTTATATTTGCCATCTGCGCCATCAATATTAAACATATCCACTGACGGATCATCCAACACTATTGATTGCGTGGCTGCATCAAAACGCAATTTTCCAGAAATACCTAACTTGCCTGTCATGCTTTTTCCCAACATCTGGCTGTTAAGCACCGTGTCCAGCGTGGTTTGCATGCGGCCAGTGGTTTGGTCAAATTTCACTATCGAATTACTTAAGTTCACATCAAAAATCTTTAGCAGTTCAATCGGCACGGCCAATTTCTTGTTGAGCATGTTCTGAACATCGGCTTCAGTCACATTGACGGTACGGTCGCCCAAACCAGCACAGCCAACTAGTGACAATAAAATCAGTGCCATCGCTAAAAATTTAAGCTTCATCACAGGCTTTCTACTCAGTTAAAAAATCTCTTGAAAACTCAACGTCTTTAGAGATTTTTTGTTGACAGCGTTAATGTTGCATTGGTGCCACCAAACCCAAAACTGTTCGATAACGCGGTTTCAATCTTCACGTTTTCTATTGTTTTACGCACAATATTCAAGCCTTCTGCCGCAGGGTCTAGCGTTTCAATATTGGCAGAAGCGGTAATAAAGTTATTTTCCATCATCAGTAGCGTGTAAATTGCCTCATTAACGCCCGCCGCGCCTAACGCGTGGCCAGAAAGTGATTTGGTTGAAGCAATGGCCACGGGATTATTGGCGCCGAAAACCTCGCGTATCGCTTCCAACTCTTTGGTGTCGCCCACTGGTGTGCTGGTGCCGTGCGTGTTGATGTAATCGACCTGTTCAATCGCCTTGCCATCATGGCCTTGCAACGCTAATTGCATGCAGCGTACTGCGCCTTCGCCACTTGGGGCCACCATATCGTAGCCATCTGATGTTGCGCCATAACCCACCACTTCCGCATAGATTTTCGCACCGCGTGCTTTGGCATGCTCATATTCTTCTAACACTACAATGCCGCCACCGCCAGAAATCACAAAGCCGTCACGATTAGCGTCATAGGTGCGTGATGCCTTATCGGGCGTTTCATTATATTTACTGCTAAGTGCGCCCATCGCATCAAACATAAATGACAATGTCCAGTGCTCCTCTTCTGCACCTCCTGCAAAAATAATGTCTTGTTTGCCTAGCTGAATTTGCTCAACACCCGCGCCAATACAATGTGCGCTGGTTGAACAAGCTGAACTGATACCGTAATTAATCCCTTTGATTTTTGCGCCCGTCGCCAAACAGGCAGACACACCACTCGCCATGGCTTTTGTCACCATATATGGCCCAACGCGGCGCACGCCTTTTTCACGCAGTGTATCAATGCCCTCCATTATACTTTCATGCGAAGCCCCGCCAGCGCCCACAATCAAACCCGTACGCACATTTGAAACCTGCTCTTCTGGCAATTGCGCATCGGCTATCGCCTCTTGCATGGCCAGCCACGCATAGGCATGGCCTTTGGCCATAAAACGCATTAACTTGCGGTCAATCAACTCTTCCACTTTCAAATTATTGATTGAGCCCGCCACATGCGAGCGCAAGCCCATAGCAGCGTATTCTGGTTGATAAGTAATGCCTGACTTGCCTGCTTTCAGGCTTTCTAACACTTCCCCTTTGTTATTGCCCAAACTTGAAACAATTCCAAACCCTGTAATCACGACACGACGCATTTCGTGCTCCTTAAATACTTTATTCTTATACTAAGATACTAACGTTTGCGAAACCAGCAAACTGCCAGCTTAAAAATTATCTGTGCGGGTAAATAAACCTACGCGTAAATCATTGGCCACATAAATCTCGCGGCCATCTAAACTCATGGTGGCATCGGCCACACCCATCACCAATTTACGCATAATCACGCGTTTTAAATCAATGGTATAGGTTGCCATTTTAGCGGTTGGCAACACTTGGCCGGTAAACTTTACCTCGCCCGCGCCCAGCGCACGGCCACGGCCCGGCCCGCCAGACCAACCTAAATAAAAGCCCACCAATTGCCACATCGCGTCCAATCCCAAACAGCCCGGCATCACCGGGTCACCCGTAAAGTGGCAATCAAAAAACCATAAATCCGGCTTAATATCAAGCTCGGCAATAATTTGCCCCTGCCCATATTTACCGCCCTCAGACGTAATGCTCACTATACGGTCAAACATCAACATCGGTGGCAAAGGTAATTGCGCATTGCCCTCGCCGAACATCTCCCCACGTCCGCACGCTAGCAACTCTTCTTTGGTATAACTATTTTTTTGAATAGGTTTTGTCATGAAATGGATACTTTTATAATTGAAAGGCACACTTACAGTGCTATTTTCGCTGGAAAATCAATTTAACGAAAGCCCTATCTGTAAACTATTATTCAAATTAGTGGTATTTCAGCTAAATTTGTTTTTAATGCCCTAATTTTAAACGTCCGATTAAGCAAATTTATTACACTATTTTAGTTAAAAACTTAAGTAATTTATGCACCTTAAAACACGCTATTTTCAATCTTTGAAACCGCCTAAATTCCCCCCGAGAAAAATTTTCTCCCCTGTAAGCCTTTATTTACAAGGCTTGCAGAGCATCAAAAAAGGTTTAGGGTGAAAATAGACGTTTTTATAATAAATTGCGCCTATTTTTAAGTGCGTTTTTGAATTAAATTTCCACGGCAATTGCTTAGCGTTGCTAGCCAATTTATTAGCTAAGAAAAAGAATAATCTCGCATAAACACAAATGCGCACAAACGATTGATAAGTTATATTTCTCTTACGGCGGATTAGCTTGCGTAATCCGCCCTACGCGAACCATGCTAAGAATGACGGGAATAGGCAAAATAGATGCCCTGAGACCCACATGGATATTGGCTCCCAGAGCATCGTTAAATGGTAACCTAATCGCGATTAGTTATTGTGTCTGACCCTCATGGCACTCGGTTAAGGATTCCTTACTCCTAAAAATGGAGGGCTGAGCACTTCTGATGGTAAGCTTTTGTTACGACACGAAAGCCACCAAACTCAGGAGGTCAGCCCAAATGAAGGATAGCAAA